>Ga0180732_1000116_pt1 | contig 80532 bp, 126 predicted proteins | sample KR11_01MetaG_FD_148674 | JGI IMG/M metagenome (GOLD analysis project Ga0180732, IMG submission 148674) | Groundwater microbial communities from the Olkiluoto Island deep subsurface site, Finland - KR11_0.1 MetaG | ecosystem: Environmental > Aquatic > Deep subsurface > Groundwater | place... | reverse complement strand
TTTCAGAAGCCACCTCTAAAGCATACGCTGCCATTTCATAATGTTTTGCTACATCATTTTTATATTTATTATAAGGATATGGAGCAATATCTACTGCTCTAGAAAGATAAATATTATGTTTACTATTCGGCCATTTTACTTTTGAAAAACCTTCATTAAAAGCTTTGTCTTGCTCTTGTGCAGTTCTATACCCACATATAACAATAATGTCATACTTCATTATTACATTTTTTAACCATTCTTGAATAGCATATTCACAGGTATTTAGTTTACTTAAAGATGATTTACTAAATGACGGCATTATTTATCCTTTATATTTTTGGAATATCCCCGTTTTTAATTCCAAGTCTTTCTGCAATTACTATTAAGTATGATTTATGACTTTCTTGTTCCTCTTTAATTTCTTGTAAATCTCTCCGAATAGCTATTTGACATTTATTTTGTTCTGTTTCAAATTTAGAATGAGTAACAAAAACTCCACGTAAACTTGCCATAGCACCTGTTGCCATAACAGCTACAGCAGAAAACAGTTTAATCCATAAAGGAACATCTTTTTCAGGCATTAGTTGGCCTCCGCTTCTTTTTTTAAATTATGCAATTTCAAAAATCCTCATATCTCCGACTTCACCAGAAGTACTGCAAAAGAATATAGAAATATTTTGAGCTACAGGAATTTTTATTTCAGCTCCAGAAGGAATAGGATATCCAGAAGCAGGAGAAAGATCACCTGAAAAACCCATATAAAGTTCTCCGGAAGCAGAAGGTGAATTATTATAAGCAAAAAGTTTTTTTCGATAATTTAAAGAAGTGTTAAAACTAGTAGTAAATTCTTGCGGAGCTGTCACGACTTTTAAAACAGTAATTTTAGCTGTTTTATCTCCATTGACTAAAAGACGAAGGTAATTTCCAATCTCACTCATTATAGAACCTCCCAATAATTAAAAGTTATGAGCATTCGCTCGGGTATGGTTTTAAGGTTCTCTTTAAGGAGATTGATTGTTTTAATTTTTTATAAACTCTTTTTTTTATTCTGTCAACCTTTTTTATTTTAATTTTTCTTTTATACTGTTTCAACTCCGCTTCTTAGTTTGAACCAATGGTTGGGTAAACATTCAGGCATTCGCTGGCCTCCGGTTTTATTTGTGATTCTTTGGGTTTAGTAAGTCATCAATTTGCTTCTTCACAATTTGCTCAAAAACCTTTCGGAGCTTTTTCTTTAATTGGTTCGGGGTCATCAGTCCTCTCCGCTGGTTGAAGTTATAACATCCCCATGTCAGCATCCCAATAAATCGTTTGGGCTGTGCCTGCTGATCCGTCAGTTCTTTTTTTAATTGATACCGTAAAGGTTGTCGCAGATATAGCCGTAACGGCTACTATTTCGTCCGCTACTGACCCGGTTATGCGAACTGAATTAGGAGCAGCGCCCATGTAATGTGTTATCGTTCCACCATCTGAAATGGCCGTAGCGGCTCCTTTTCTACGAGATTTACCTAAAGTTGAAAAGCCATAGTTCCCTTCTCCATACCAGAAAGGATAAGTCCCACCGTCACATATAAGTCTAGAAGTTCCTGAGAGATAGTTTCCGCTAGCCTGAACGATTGCGCTTGGATAGGAAGTGCCGTAAATTAAAGATACTCCAAGGTCGTTTATGTAATTGTCGTTTGCCACAATTTTTTTAACATAATCAGAATTGTTTAAAATAAACGTATCAACGGCCCCGACTCCGAGGAAAGTATTGTTGCTTACTATTACTGATTGGAAGTTTCCGGCTGTTCTGACAAGTGTGACCAAGTATGGCATTAGGTCGGTTGCCTGCGGGATATCATTTGTGATTTCTCCATTGGTCACTACCAATGCCCCTTCTTCTACGGCAAAACCTCTTACAGAGGCATTGCAGATTGCCCAAGAGGTCGGGAAGGGGGTTGTTCCACCTGCGTTTAAACCGTATCGGCACTTAAAGTTTGTAAGCACACCAGACCCGTACTGAAAATCAACTTCTTGGATAGATGCGGCTGCTTTTTTCAGCATATCCGAATCTTTAATAAAAGTAGGCCCGTCAACAAGGTTGCTTTCCATCTGGCTTTTAATTGATCGACCAGTGCAGTTTCTAAAAGTACCCCCAAGAACTACAAGCGAAGTGGGCATTTTCACCCCGGCGTTTGCGTTTGCATCAGGGCCGGTGATGTTAATGCCGTCCATATCGACTTCAGTTTCCGCCCCTGTTGCGTCTGCGTTTGTTACCGTATCAATGACCGGGTTTATAAACGTGACACTCTTTGCGTAATTAACTATCCCTCCATGCCCATAACCATAACCTATGCAGGCCGGGCTTCCTGTGAGGACAGCGGCACGACTGATGTTCTTTGCCTTGCAATTATCGAACATAATTTTGTTAAACGCACCATAAGCATAAAACCCCATGGCATTCCGGCTGTTTGCGTCTGAGTAGAAATTCTTAGCTTCCAAGTCCCGGATAGTCATATCAACGGCATCGGCCATTGTTGCTTTATCGTTGTCAACTCTAAGCCCGGTCCCTACTGTGCTATTTCCGTCAAGAATAACCTTCCCCCCGGAAATCGTAAAATCACCACCAAGGGCAAGGTAAATCATGGTAGCCGCTGAAGCCCCGGTATATTTTATAGTTGTGATTCCTTCACTCATCCAAGTGCATGATCCGGTGAGGGTTATACTCTCCCCTGCTGACATTGCGTATGTTGCTGATTTCCATAGGACAGCCCCATTTGCCGAGGCGACATGGGCTTTTCCAATAGCAACCGACATGTTTGTGGTTCCCGGTAATACGTTTTGGGTCCAGTAATCAGGATAAGCCTCCTGTAGCCCTGTGACGGTTATGTCACTCCCAAAGCACCCAGGCGCACCCTCGAACTTTGAGCAGTTTGCCAATGCCAAGGTATAGGCCCCACTGATCACCGCCCCGTTCTGTACTTTCAGGGCCAGGGTGGAGGGCCAGGTTACGCTGGCGGTTAGGGCGGTGGACTCGTCGATAATTAGGGTGGTTTCGGTTGCCCCGATGGCGGCTACTGCTGTATTTACACTATTTCCATATTCAGAAACAAATTCTACATTATGCAATAAATTTTGTTTTAAATCTAATGCCGCTTGAACTAAAATTGAAATAGGAAAATTCTCAAATTTAAATCTGCTCGTAGTTCCTGTTGTAGCCATACTTGTGTTAGAAATATCTACTCCAATAACATAATCAGAACCTGTAATAGAAGTTACTAAAATATAATCAGAACCTTTTGCTCCTATTAGAATTCCAGCACTAACAAATAAGAAAAGAATAGCACCACATAATTTTTTCATTTTAATACTCCTCCGAATAAATAGGTATTCCTGATTCATCTAGAATAACCAAATCATCTTCCGAATCAATTGTAAAAAATGAAGCAGAAGAACTATAAATAAAAGTTATTCTTACAGCAAAAACATTTCCACCGACTTCAGGTGTTTCTTCATAATAACCTTGTCCTTCTGATCCTTCATCATAATTTACTTGAGAACCTTCTATAATACCAAAAACATAAGAAGGAATATTTATCCAATTAAAAGCTTTATATGGACCAAATTGACCTTCAAAATGACTTCTTAATAAATTTCTTTTTGCCCTATTCACATATCCAAATCTAAGTTCATATTTTCTTAAAAATCTATCAGACCATTTATAAGAACTCTGCATATACTTCTGTCCTTGAGTAACATCAATATTAGGTATAGCAGGAAAAGAATGAACTACATTTGGTTGATACGAAAAATCAGCCATATTATTTTCCTTTCTTAGAATCATAGTTTTGAATCTCAATTACAGCTTTTAATGTAGCAGCCATCAATTTTATGAAGCTCTTAGCTGTTTCCAAATCTGTAATGCTTGTGTCGATATGCTTTTCTAAATTGGTAAATGTTATATCATCAAGCAATTGAATAATTTTTACGGACGCCTGATACTCTTGAACATTAATCGAACGTCTTTCTGTCTTACTAACAGAACTTTTTATTTTATTAAGTTTTTGTCCTTTTACTTCTTCATCTTCTGTCCAAAGAACTTCAAAAGATTTACATCCATAAAGTTTCATATTAGAACCAATAAAATCATTACCGTGCTTAACACAATCTTTCACAAAATAAACAATCTCATTTGATCCTTTTTGATATAGAATAGCATTCATAATTAAACATCCTTTGCTAAAACATCATTACTTGTTCCCGCATCCAAAATTGAAGTGCCGACATTGTAAGTAATATTATCTGTACCTTTATTATAACCGTAAGCAGCATGTAAAGAAATACCAATATCTTTAGCTGAATTATTTACCAAATTAATACTATTTCCAGTAATAGTTGCATTATTACTTAAAAGTTCTATACCCAAATTATTATCTGAAGGAGTATTTATATTGTTAACAACAACAGTATTTCCTATAACAGAACCACCAATGCCAGTAGAAGAATAAAAATAAAGACCTTTAGTAGCACTATTGCTATGAGCTTTTAAATTTATATTATTATCTGAAATAAAAGAAATACCGGTAGAATCATTACTAATTTTTAAACCTGTATTAGTAGATGAATTTGAATAACTAGAAGTATCCAAATCAATTTTATTTTGAACAGCTTTAATGTCACCTGTGGTAGTAAAAATATTAATACCTGTAATAGAAGCACAACCTGTTCTTGTATATAAATAATTTTTATTTACATTAGCAGTATTTGTAGGATAAATAAGCATACCTACACCTGTATAATTTAAACATTGATTTTCTTCCATATTAATCGTATCACAATAAATTTGGAAAGCATAAAATATGTTACTTTCCATTATATTTTTACTTATATTAAATTTGGAAGTAGTATAATCAACAAAATTAATCTCTCCACTTATGGAATGACAATTTGTAATAGCAATATTTCCTTTGCCTTTATATCCATAAATAGCTCTGTCTCTTCTGGAAGCTTTTCCAATAAAAGAAAGATTATCAAAAGATATATTAGCTAAATTTTGAGCCTCAGTATCACCGGTAATATTAAATAATTTAGGATAAGTACCATCTACATTACTTTGTAAAGTAAAATTTTTAAAAGCATAATTACTATTTAAATTATGGAGAATAAATAAATTTTGGCTAGGCATATTAGTAAAAATAACACCGGATTTAGAAACACCTTCTATTATAACATCTTGATCTGGTAAAGTAAATTCTCCGCTATAAATACCGTCAGGTAAAAGTATTCTTTTTTTACCTGAGGCTAAAGCTTCTTGTAATCCTAATAAAGTAACTTCTCCTTTATATAAAGAAGTATAAGGAGAAAATAATCCAGATTCTATTCCAAATGTATTTACCGAAATAGCTTTTACATAAAGATCATCTCCTATTTCCAAATTCATATTTCTTCCGTCTAAAGTAAAATAACCTACACCTGTATCTTTTCCTGGATAGTCAAAAAAAGAAACATAATCAGAAGAAAAAACTTCTCCAGATAAAAGTAAAGATTTACCAACAAGAACAGAAGAAGAATCTCCTAATTTTTCTCCTACAGTAACTTCTTCTCCAGAAACAAAAAGAATATCACCTACATTTATATTTGCATAGTATGATGGTTGCATATAAACCACAGGAGATTCTCCTGAAGTAATTAAATTTTCTCCTGTAAGTTTGAAACCGTATTGATATTTTATATGAGAAAAATAATTTCTATTATTCGGAGGAGTATAAGAAATCTCTACCTGAGTAATATAACTACCTTGTTCATCAAAATAAGAATCATCCAAAGCTTGTAAATTGGTTACTGGAGACGGAGTTCCAAGTACTTTAGAAAGTTTAGAAAAATAAGATTCTGGAACAGGTGTTTCTTCATCATCATAAATTCCAGAATAATAAGCTTCACAATAAAAAGTAACTCTTCCTAACCAATCTTCTGTCTTCTTCATTACAATAAATTGTTTTTCGTTCCAACCAAATTTAGACCAAATTACGGAAATAACATCAAATAATTCTACTCTATTAGCTTCATCAGTTGACTCAATTACACAATCCCAATCACAATACATTGATTTTTTCAAATGCCTTCTTGCTCGGGCTCTTGCTATTTGCTGATGGTAAATAAAATCACAAGATTCTTCAAATAATTGTTCACCTCTTTTTTCAATATCAATTTCATCAGAATCTTCTATATAATCTTTTTTACCTTCTTCTGTAAAATTTATATAATTAATTTTTATTTTATTATACCTAGTATGTTTTTTCCTAGTTAAAGAAATAACATTATTTAAAGTAAAAATATGTTTTACGCTCTTATCTTGTAAACTCCCTAATCCGTCTGGTTCTTTGTTTCCTTCCCATCCTACTTTTATTTTTCCTTGAGTTCTAAAAGTTCTTCCAAAAAAACAAGAGTTTAATAATTTCTTAACATCATTTTTTCTAATATTATTATCAAAAACATGATCAAAAGGAAACCTAGGATGTATTCCCCAAAAACAAATGTCTCTAATTCCTGTAGTAATACCATAAGAAGACATAATTTTTAAAGAATAGTATCTATAAGCAACATCTGAATTTATATAAAATTTCTGAACCGGATTAGTTGAATCATAAGGAACGGCTGTTTGTAATGACCCTAATACTGTCCAAGTTGTTCCAATATCATTATATTCATATTGTAAAAAATCTAAAACACTATTGCTACCTTGAACATAAAAAGTTTTTAAACCAATATCTGCTTCTGGTATAATCTCTACTTTTCTTAATTTTACCGGCAAACTTAAATCACAACTTATTCTTGAAGCTATAAAATAACTAAAATTCCCGCTTCTCCAAGAGTTATTTTCTGGTGCAGAAGTAAGACTTTTTGTAACATCGAAAGCATAAATAGGAGAATATATACCATAATCACTTGTATGTGTTACAGGAGAAGTTCCTGTAACAATAAGACTTTTCCTTGGTTCTCCTATAATTGCAAATAATTTTGTAGCAATAGAAGCAATATTATTTCTATTTATAGTTTGACCGAATTGACTCGAAGCTATTACTGTATAATTACTTGGGCCAATAGGTCTCATCGGAGAACCTTCTGAATCTTCTAAAAATTCATCCGAATACTCTTTTAAAGATCGAAAAGAATTTTCATCTAAAATACCATCTTCATAACAAGCAAAAACTTCTCTAAAATCCAAAACTTTATTATAAATACGAGCTTGATCTAAAACACCAGCAAAAGAGGAAGAAGTACTCCCCCAAAATACATTACCAGTGTTAGAAATATCTGTATCAGTATTCCAACCCACTTCTATTGTATCTTTTAATTTATTCACATATAAGGAACAAACAAGATTTGTTTTATCAAAACAAAGAACTATTCTATATTCAATATTTGCTATTGGATAAAAATTAAAAGATTCATTAATAATATAAGACCCTAAACTTTTTGCTTCAATTTTTAGATATCCTCCGCTTATAAAAACTTTAATATAATTGGAAGAATCTTCATATTTTTGCCAAATAATACCTGTAACAGAATCAAAACTAATCATAAAAGATAAAGAAAAACTCTGCTTACCTATTAAAGATAAAGGAATTAAATTTCCACAATCAACATAAGAATTTGAACCGTTAAATTGTAAACCGTTTCCGAATTGACCTTCTACCCAATATGTGCCTGTAAAATTATGTAAAGTACCATTATTATCATATTTACTACTGTCTACAGCAATACTTCCTATGGATTCATTAAAAGCCCAAAATCCTATTTGTTGTTCATCAATTATACTGGCTACATCATACCTTCTATAATAATCCCAAAGAATATCTCCAATATTTCTACTCCATTCTAATTCTCCTTCTACACCATTCAAAGCAATGGGAATTAATCTTCTTCCTTTTATCACTTCTACCACAGACGGAGTATTTGTTCCTATATCCGAAGAACTTTTATCAAATAGGTAAGCACTATGGGCTAATCCTCTAAAAGAACATATTTTATCAGTAAAAAAATTATCAACAACAGATAAACTTTTATATGCATTAACTACAAGGGTCAACATGCCAAATAAAGTTTTACTAGAGTAAGGTTGATCAATCGCTATAGAAGTTGTTATTTTAATAGGAACCTGATATTCTTCTCCATAACTATGAACCATATGATGAACTTTATCTAAAGTATTCCATTCTTTTTTATTAACATAAGTTCCTAAAAATTCTTCTACCGGTCCTAAACAATGTCCTACAATTATTTTTAATTTATCTTCTGCATCTGGGTCATTCATTCTCAAAATATTTCCAGCTATATAAAGAGGACCTCCGTATGCTTCTGAAATAATTGCTCCAGATTCTAATATAGGTACAGGAAAAGTTCCATCATAAGTAGGTGAAGGAATATCTGGAACTACTGCTCCTAAAGCATAATCCAAAACAGTTCCTGCTACAAAACCTATTGCTCCATAAGTAAGAGCCGCCCCTAATGCGGTAGGTATTCCTATTGCAGCTCCAAGTAAAGCACCGCCTAAAGGCGCACCTACTCCTGTGGCAACTAAAGCTACACCTACAACTGCTCCAACCAGTGCTCCTATTTTTCCGAGTAAACTCATAATTAAACCTCAAGTTCCATAAGATAATTTTTAACAATAAAACCGTTTTTTTCTCCTTCATTTAAATTGTCAAAAGAACAAAGGATTTTTGTTAAATTCAATTCTTTTGTCCACTCTTTTACTTTTTCTAATAAACCATCAAACTGATTATATGAATAGATAATTTGAACACAATTAAATAACGGAGAAGATTTAATACACAAAGCTACTATATAACTTTTATTTTCTTCATCTCCAAATATACCAAATAAAGGATTCTTAACATTTGATACAAGCCACTGAATCCAACTTGATCGGTCATACTCAATATACTCCTCAATATCATCATTAAGTAAAAGAATAAATTTCATTTCTGAAGGTTCTGTAATTCGTTTTATCATTATTATTCCTTATTAATACCTATATGGATAAATCCAAAGAAATTTAAAGTATTTTCACCTGAGGGGCCCCATGTATTATTTCCAGAACAAGTTTCCCATGTAAAATCACAACCTTTCTTTATTTCAAAAGTAGAACCAAGGTCTATTGTTTCAATAATTCCAATATCCAAAGTAACTTCCCCGGATGCTCCATTACTGGAAAAAGATTTTACTTTTCTATTATAAATAGACCCATCTATATTAAGTTTTACATTACCATGTTTCCAAAAATTATCTGCTTCAAGCAAAGAATTTGTTTTAAATTTAGAAGTTGTTCCTTCGCCACTTACTATACCTTTTTTAAAATAGTAATTCTCATCCGCTAAATTTACAGTACAAAGTCTATCCCCAAACTTTCTTTGACAAAAAGATCCGTAATACTGATTTAACATTCCTTTATCCAAAGAATATCCAGAAACAGCAGTAATATTAATATTTCTACCATCTGAATCTGTAGGTTGTTCCATCTCTCCATAAAATACTTCATTATACATTTCAGGATTAGATGGTATTTCTTCTAATTCACCAGAAAGATAAATTCTTTTTATAAACATAGGTCTGCTTTCAAAATCAAAAGCCTCTATATAAGCATCAAAAGCAGAATCTATATTATCAAAATTTAAAGAAACTTTATCCAATTGACCTTCAAAAGAAAAATCCACATCATCTACTGTAAAAGTTTTGGCAAAATAAGTGAATCCGCCAAAAATAATATTCTCTTTTGCTAAAGCCCATCTTAAAGTAGCTCCATCTAAATATTGCTCTACTAAAATAATAGGCGTCTTTTGTGAAGCATCAATTTCTGTAATAATATTATTATCAAGTTCTTTCATTATGGTTTCCTAAATCTTAGGTTAACAATTAAGCTTGCTACCATTTCATCCCGTCCTCTCCGCTGGTTGAAGTTAACTTATATTTTGTGCCCTACTGATTTCGATCCATTTATCAGCCGTTGCGCTGTACATAAAACAGATCGTGTCCCTCACAACCGCTCCTCCTGAACCTGTCATACTGTATGCCCCGCCTACCAGTTTAAAAATAGCGTTAAAGGAAACCGTCCACGTTGCCCCTGCTGGTTGATGAAAGACAAAGTATAAAACTGCCCCGTCAATAGTGTTTGTGGGTGCGCCTATTGTCGTGCTTTCAGTCAACGTGTGATAGATATTCATTCCGCTGGCGCAATTTATAGCGACCGCAGCGGTAGCCGATAAAGGAGCTTGCCACTTCTGCCCAATCCCTGGCGTAGCCTGCAACCCACCATTTGTCAGCCTGTTGAGTGTGGTGGTCGCTGCTGTGCCAAAAGAGGTCTTTCCAATCGGGAAGTTCAAGTCGTAGGAGGTTATTTTGCTTTGCTCGTAACCTGTTTCGATTATGTTGTAATTATTACCACCGATTGTCCAGGGAGTTGCCGACACGGTTTTGGTAGAATTGATCATATTCAATCTTACTTTCGACGTAAGATCAAAGACAGCGCGGGTCAACGTGGTTATGTTTACTGCATGGTGGTTTAGATTCGACACGTTAATCTTTATAAGTGAATCCGCTTGGTTGGTTAATCTAGAAAAGTCAAAAGCGGAATCCCTTGCCGCTGCCCCAAGTTGGTTTAAGCTCACACCGTCAAATGAGATATTTTCTACATTGACGTAATATGATGTATCATCCGCTTTTAAAAAGTATCCTGTTGCAGGGATCTCAGAATAAACATTTTCAAACCCAATCTTGGTAAGACTTAACACTTTTGTGGAAGGACAAAGGTCGATCCCGCTGGCGCAAGCTTCGATTGAAATCCCGTCAAAAAATAATCCCCTCACACCATCAACAAATTTGACCCCACTCGTTAATCCTGTTGAAGCATCAGTAATGGTAAGATTTTTAAACTGATTGGAATTAATATTTACCCCGCCTGTTTCTAAAGCAGTTGCGGAAGCGTAACCATATAGCTCAACGTCTTCAAAAGAATTTAACCAAGATTCACCGATTAAGGTCATTAACTTTCCGGTTGCGAAGCTCGACCTTACGTTTTTAATCTTGCCCTCTCGCATACCGTTTATGTCAAGACCAATCGCCGCCCGGCTACCTGTAGTGTTTGTGCGTAAACCAACACCTTCAATTTCAGTCCTGTAAACTGCTGTGCCATCACCGACTTTTAATATAGTCCCGCCTGATTCAGAAGATATGATCCTTGACAACCCTGGCCCAAGTCCTTTAAGGGAATAATCGTCGTCATCTATAAGCACAGCACCATTAGTAAGGTAATCATGTTTTGATAGTTTCGTTGGACCGGCAGCAAGGGACTTATTTATTGCTACCTGGTCAGCAACCCCGTCAAGTCCAAACCATTCGGGTCTTGATTCCTTTAAACCTGTTACTGAACCCGTTGAAGCCTGATTAAAACATCCTGGCGACCCTTCAAATTTAGGGCAAAGGCTAAGATTCAAGGCGTAAGCCACAAGCGTAATCACCGCCCCGTTCTGCACTTTCAGGGCCAGGGTGGAGGGTGGAGTAGCATTATCTATTAATGTAGTAGATTCATCAATAACCAAAGTAGTTTTTATTGCTCCTATAGCTGTGATAATCGCTGTTAAATTCGTATGGAACTTTGAGAAAGGGACTTCACCTTTTTGATTTACGGAAACTAAAATCCATCGTTTCGTGCCTGCATTATAATTAGGAGAAATAACATCAGGAATACTTTCAGTAGCTCCAGAATCAGAATCCAAAGAATAAAAATAAGTCTGATCTCCAGGAACAATAATTATTGCTATATCACCGTCTTTTAAAGTTTTTCCTGAACCATCCCCTACTCCATCTGATCCATCAAGATTATCTAATGATCCTTTTGCACCTGTATTTAATGCGTTACCAGTGTAAATTCTAATTTTTGTATCATCTGCACCAAATACAGATAAACTACTGAATATAAATAATATGATAAAAATAATAAATTTTTTCATTTTTTTCTCCTAATCCTGAAAAATAACATCAGTTGTATCTTGAAAAATAACATCTTCCGTATCTTGAAAGACAATAAGACTTTCTTTAAAAACAGGAGCTGATCCTAAAGCCTTAAAATAAACACTAATATTAAAAACATTTCCACCGACTTCAGGTGTTTCTTCATAATAACCCATACCAGAAGCTTCTTCATCATAATTTACTGTGAACTCATAATCAGAAACATATTCTGGAGGAGTAGTCCATGTAAAAGATAAATGTGGACCAAATTGACCTTCAAAATGACTTCTTAATAAATTTCTTTTTTCTAAATTAACATTACCAAACACAAGTTCAAATTTACGAATAAATTCTATTCCAGTTCTATACACTCTCCTAGTGAAATTCTTACTATAAGTTACTTCTACAGGCATCACTGGAGAAGGTGCATGAACATAGTTTGGTTCATAAGAGAAATCAGCCATTTAATAACCTCTCTGAATAACTTGTCTTAAAGGATGATCATTCTGAATTGCATTTATTACAGTATCTGGACCCATTGCTTTTACAACTACTTGGGCTGTTATAGTAGAAACCTGCGCCATTGTCCTTCTCATCTGCTCTTGATCTAAAAATGTAGCTCCAGCAAAACTGTTTGTTATCTGAATTTGTTTTCCCCCGCCCATTGCTTTCATTTGCTCTGGTGTTAATACTGATTCATTCTTTTTCAATATAGCAGGCATTTCATCAGAACGAATTAAACCAGAATGTAATCTCGGAGCACCTACAAACATTTCAGAAGGAACACTTCTAGTTACATTAGAAGAACGAACACCTCCATGTTTAACAAAAGCAGAAAAAGCAGTGCCTGCTCCCGGAAATATAGCATTTACTCCTGCTTCAATTGCTTTTAAAACAAGCATACGCACAATCATCTTAGTTAACCAAGCTAATGTATCCTGTGCTAAAGCTGCAAAAGCTTCTTGCATTGTCTTTGCACCAGTGACCCAATCAGCTACCGCAGTACCTATTCCATCAGCAAGTTTAACTCCGATTTCTTCTCCAATCTGGATCATATATTCACCCCAAGATTGGATATTTTTTCTGCTTTCATTTATTCCGTATTTTAATTGTTCTAACCAAGTTCCTGTAGCTGCTGTCTTTCTTCTTAAAGCTTCTTCATACTCTGTTTCTGTAATAAGATTTTGGTCCCGCATTTGTTTATAAATAGCCATCCATTCATCTGAATATTTAGCTACTAATTTTAAACGGGCTTTTAGTTCTTTATCTTCACTCTTTGTTATTTCTTTTGCGGTAAGTTCTGCAAGTTCTTTTTTTCCTGTAGCTATTGCTAATTCAGCTTGAAGAACCTGATTTAAAGCTTTAGATTGATCCTCTTCCCCGCCTTTTCCGCCTTTATAAAGATTTTTTACATTTTCATATAAAGTTTTTCTTATCTCTAAAATCTTTACTGCCAAATCAATTTCAGATTGTTTTTCCATCTCACGAATAGTATTTAATTTTACTCCTGCTTTTAAAGCTTCTACTACTTTACCTTCGTACATAATTTTAGTTTGGAGTTCTTCTATCTTTATTGCTCTCTCCGCAATATCTACTTCTACACCTGCCATTTGAATAGCAAATTTTCTATTCTCTTCCAATCGAATTTTATTATATTCAGAAGCAATGGCTGCTTTTTCTTTTTCATTATAACTAGTATTCTTTACTAAGGCTGCTTTTTCTTCTTCTGCAATATCAGCTAAATTTTTATTATGAGTAGCAATTAAGCGGTCTCTTTCTGTAGCCGCTGATCTAACTTTTAAATCAAGTATCTTTTTTTGAGTTTGGCGAGTTAAATTCACTTCATCCTCAGCAGATCCTTCTAACGCCGATTTCTTTTTTGCTGCAATGGTAGCATCTAGGCTTTCTAATTGCGGAATAAGAGTAGTAGAAAGTTTGGCTATATCATCTGCATCCAACCCAAAACCCTTCAACATCAGTTTTGCATTTTCAGCCGATTTACCAGTTCTTTTCGATGAATAATTATAAAAAGTACTCTCTATAACTTCAAAAGCTTTTTTAGCATCCTTAGCCGCTTGAACATACATATCTTTTCTTTTTTGAAGTTCCGGAGTAATTGCTACTCCTTTACCAGTAAATTCTCCCATTGAATAAAAATCTGCTTCATACTTTTTCATTTCATCCAAATACTTTTTATAAATATTAACAGATTCTTGGATATTATTTACAGATTTAACTCTTTCCTCATCATTTATAGCTTTTAAAACTCCTAAATAACCTTCATAAGACAATTTCATATTATCAATTAAACCGGATAATTTAGGATAATCTTCTTTCAATCTCTGTAAAGTAGCTAAATGTTCCTCTGTTAATTCTGAGGTCTTTTTCATTTTCTCTACTTGGTCTGTCATTAATCGACCATAAAAATTTAAAACTCCAGCTGTTCTTTTAGTTTCTTCATACTGTTTCTTCATTGCTTCCGTTGCTTTTTCCGTTGCTCCTGCAAAATGTTTGTAAACAACAATAAGAGCCGAAATAGCCACTGTAAAAGCCGCAACATAAGGATGTGACGCTATTAAACCAAAAAATACTTTCAAAGAAGGTAAAATAGTTAACTGTAAAATTTTACCTAATAATGTTAAAGCAATGCCTAGACTGGTCAAAGCAGTAGTAAGAGTGACAATTTGTAAAATTAAATTACCTATAGATGAACCAGATATATCAATTATAACTTTTAAAAGACTTTGAAATCCATCTACTACCATTTTTAAAAGATCAGTAAATCCTCCTTTACCTAAAGTGATTGCTAATGCCCCGAAATTATCTGATAAATTCTTTAATTTAAAAGCCAAACCTTCTGACTGTTTTGCTGCCATCTCCGCAGCAACACCTACTTCATACGTTGATTTTAAAGCTTTTTGAAATTTACCGCTAGCAAATGCTTCTGCTAAAATTGCAACGGATTGGGCACCTCTTAATCCAAATAACTCAAAAGCTTTTGTCATGTCAACAGTAACACCATCTGCCTTCATAATAACTTTTGATAAATTTCCTAAAGCTTTTTGATAACCTACCGTTTTTGGATTAATACTATCTAAAGATATTCCATACTTTTCAAAAGCTTCTTTTAACTTACCAGAAGGAGCAATCATCCTTGAAAACATCTGGCGTAAACCGGTACCTATGGTACTTGCTCTCATACCATTATTAGCAACAACCATCATAGAAGCGGCTACTTCATTTAAAGTTAATCCTACTTGATAACCTGCTGCACCAACATAGTTAAAAGCTGTTCTTAATTTCTCCACGTCCAATTTAGAGTAGTTGATTGCAACAGCCATAATATCCGCTGCCTCACCTGCTCTTTGTGATTCCATTTGAAAAGCACGGAGAGTAGTTGTTAAAAGGTCAGAAGTTTGTTGCAAACTACTTAAAGTACCAGAAGCTAATGCTGCCGAAGCAGAAACAACATCCACAGCCTCTCCTGCATCAAAACCGGCTTGTGCAATATACACCATGCCCTCGCCAATTTCTGTAGCTGAAAATTTAGTCGTTCTTGCAATTTTCAGCATCACATCTTCCATTACAGAAAGCTGGGCTGTAGTAGATCCTGATACCGCTTGAATATTCTTTAAAGCTTGATCAAAATCTATTATCTCTTTTATTCCTTGTTGAATACCAGAAGTGAATCCCCATAAAGTTTTGGCAGCAAGAGAATAAGCAGCAGTTACTTTAATAGCTTGCGCCATTCTCTTTATACCGCCTTCAACTTTACCTATCTGCTTATTAAAAGTTTGGGAAACATCCCCTTGCTTCTTCATTGCCGCAGTGGCTTTATTGGATGCCGTTGTAAGTGTATTTAAAGATTTTGCTACTTTGGTAGGTCCGTCAGATAGCTGGATAACTACCTGACGGAGTAGTTTGATCTTACGGATAAGCTCGTCAATACCCTTCGCATAAAATATTGTACCTAGACCTATTTCTCTATTTGCTATTGCCATTTATTTACCTTTCATTAAACAAGAGAGGTCTTAGACTCAGCAAGTGCTGATTTATGCGCTCTTAACATCTTTTCCGTTAATTCTTTGCGATCTTCTAAAGACATTTTTTCATAATCTTCAGGTGATCGGAAAACAAAAGATTGTTCTTTTGTTGTTGAATTATGCGCTGTTTCGGTTGGGAAAGTATCGTCTATTTTTCCTCCATGTAGTGCAACTTGGATTTTTACTTTCTCATTTTCCCTTTTTTCCCACTCATTATACAATACTTTTAACTGGCTTCTTGTAAGTCCTCCTTCTTTGAAACTATATCGGAAAAAATGTTCGAAACCGAATTGGGGATATCCGGAGAGGACTGTGCAAATTGCTTCCACAGGAGAGATAGACCTTCCCCCTCCAGCCCCAGGAAGCTCTGTGCTTTTTTTGCTATCCCCCCGAAATTTTGCGTCAAAAATTGTGTCGCAATATCCATAGCTTGCTCATTATCAATTTCAGAAAGCAAATCATCCGAATACTCATCAATAACCTTTGTTAAAACTGTTCCTATATTTGTTACAATATACTGAATAAGAAATGAAACAAAATCTACTACTTCAAGGGTATCGGTTTCTGCTTCACCTAACTTTGCTAAACCTTCCATCCCTTCTTTAATCAAATCTAATAAGTCTGTTTCATCCTTCAATGATAAAGGATACATTTTAATTTTCCGAGGATTTCTTATGCCTACTGTGACATTCAAAATCCTCGGATTAAGTTGATTTAACTCGTTCTCCACGGTTTTCATTTTAAACTCCTTCTACTTACTTATGAAACGGACCAAAAAATTCGTCCATAAGGTTTATTATCCCAAACAGCATTCCCACCATCAACATTAGAATCTGCCCGTTTTGCTTCAATCATCATAGGAGTAGCCAAAGGCTCCTCTGCATTATGATCTAACTCAACATTAGACAAAATCTGAGCCCTGGGGAAAATGATCTGCATTTTATTACTTCCATCAGGATAAGTATAAACAGACTCCAAACGAATAAAAGCTGGAGTTTTGACAGTTCCTAAAGAAATTTCACCAGAATGAGCCGCAGAATATTCTCCAGAAGCACCATCTAAACCAAGAGCATAAGCAATGTTAGCCGGGGTAATTTCTTTAAAAGCAACTTCCATTGAAGCTTTCTCACGAATCGGATAAGCAGCATCCTCCATTAAAGGATAACCAGACTCCAATCTGAAAAAGTCAATAGCAGATACAAATTTAGTACTTGCCACAGAACCAATTGAATTGCTAGCAGTCAAAACAGGAGCAACACTTGCAATATTGGTTCCAGACGATCCTAAACGAATTTGCGCCAATCCTATAACAGGAGTGGTTGTATTTTTTGTAACAGGTCCAGTAATAGCCATATTATTTCACCTCCCTTCTTTTTGAATTATCTACGGAGAACTTCGTTTCCGATTGGATTTCGGCAAAAGGTAAAAAGTTGAAAACATTCCATTCTTTGCAACTTCTCCTTAAACATCTCATTTTAATATTTCCATGAATCAAAATTTCTACAGGAGGAAAATCTTCCTCTCCTTTTTTTCCAAACATAAATCTAAAAAGACCGTTTGGCAATCTTTCAATAATATTTTTACCACACACATCACATTGTAAAAAAACTTTTTGATTGCTCATAATTTGCTCACAAATCCTATTCTACAGGTTAGCATTACATACTTGGTTTCGTCCGGAGCTTGCATTTCTTCTGATTCTAATACATTTAAAACTGTCATACCGCCAAGTAATGTCCAAGCTTGATCTGAATAGCTTCTATAAAAAGGAATACTTCCACTATTCGCTGTTAAATATCCAACCACCTTATCTCTTAATTGTGCTAATTTAAAACCTTCATAATCTTTTCTCGTACAACAAAAGATCATAATATAAAATTCTGTCCAATCTGATATTGAAAAAGAACCAAGATCAATCCCGACCCATTGTAAGACTTCTTTAGGTTGCCCTGTCAATTTAGGCGTTCTTGCCGAAGTATCAAAAGAAACAGGTACACCTTCTATGGTTTGAACTGTATCTATAAAATACTTCTTTATAGAATCCTTCACATTTGCTTTACGAGCGGTCGGATCCAATGCCATTAGAATCAATCTCCTCTTTCAAATCTAAAATAAATTTAAAAAATGTATGGACAAAAAAGTGATGAGCTTTTACACTTAAAGGATCTTTTTCGTCCAAAAGTACTTCTGTCCTCTGTAAAATATAGAAAAGATTTTCTATATCATCAGAAGATAATCCAATAAGAAAATCCATCTTTATTATTTTCTTATCAATAAGTTCCATTATTTCTTAATTCCTTTAATAACAAATTCTTGAATAGATTCCTCAGGTGCAATACCTTCTTTTATCCTATTTTTAAGACTCTCCATCTCTTGTCTCAATTTCTTTTTTGCTAAATTCTTTAAAACCTTATGTTTAAAACATAACTGCAATAATTGAGAGGCTGCTACCCAATACATAAAAACAGAAACTAATAAAGGATTTTCTTTCTCTTTATTTCGGAGTTCTCTATTCATGACAACAGACCAAACACCCCATTTTACATCAAATCTGGACATACCATTCTTCTTTGCTTCAAAATACTTTACATCAATAAAATCTAAATACTTTTCAGCTTCTTCAATATTTATCTCCATGATTGTAAAATCCTTATTAGTCCTTGGTTAGCAATTCTTGATCTTCTATCAGAAGCTCCAAATTCTCCTTCTGTAGGTTCGAATAAAGGTCTGGGCGGTTGTTTCCCATTCTGACCGCCTTTTTCCATAATAAGTGCATAACTTAAAATTTCTTTTGTTGCTCCTTTTTCCCCTACACCAAACCAAGATTTCCCTCCAGAATCTTGAATCTTAGGAGGAATCCCTACAAAAAATTCAGACTGATCTTTCCATTGTACTATTTTCACTTGAATAGCTTTTAATAAATCACCATATAAATTCCAGAAATCTGATTTACCTTTACCTTTACCGTATTGTTGTTTCCATTCTGAGTAACGCTCATTATGAGCCGGATAAGAAAACTTTTGACTTGAAATATTGGAAATCAAATTTTGTTGCAAAGCATAAGCTGAATCCTGATTAATCTTTCTGCTTGCGTGTGGTATATTAGCCATCAATCTATCACAAGCGGTAAGAAACTTCCTTTTATCATTCGGATTTAACTCAAACTGTAAAGAGAAAGCCATTTAAACAAGTCTCCATATTTAATTCTTTCCAATTATTTGGTAATAACCCAAATTCAGGTAAAACTATACTTGATTTAAAAAATCTCGGTTGTATACTTATTTTATCATCTTTCTCTTTCTTATATAGCTTTACAACATCATACTCCGCATCAGCAAATGAACGGAGAGCTACGGTCGCTTGTTCTTCTATCATCTCATCATCATAAATCAAAAAGAAGTAAGGACTATACTTCTTGGTACTATTTATCTGTAAATTATTATTGACTAAATATACATCACCTAATATATGGTGTTTTGAAAAATCTTCCCAAATAAAAGGTTGGTTAAGATTTCTTTCCGAATTAAGAACAAATAAATCTAATTTAAATTCATTCATACTTCCACCAAAGTAAAAAAACCGTGTGATCTTTCAGGATGATGTTCTTTTAATCCTGGAAAACTAAAAGTAAAATCTTTCACAATCCAACCACATTTTCCGAAAAATTTCATCCATTCTACCTCACTATAACAGACAATGTGAGAGGGATCAAGATTATTTATTGAAGATCTATAAATTTTATTATCACCAAGAGGAATAATTGCAAAGAGAGTATTTGTATTTAAATTTCCTGTTAAAAGTCTTTGCAAATCTGGTAAAGAAATATGTTCAAAAACATCTTTAGCAATGCAAAAATTAAAAGGTCTTCTTGGTAGATAATCAAAACAAAAATCTTTTACTTCCGGAGGAGCACAAGATAAAGCATAAGGACTTATATCATAACCAAAAGCTTTTCTATGAAGTAAACGAAAAGCTTTCACTAAATATCCTTTGGAACATCCGTAATCCAAGATAGTATCCTCAGGAGTTAAATTAAAATGATCAATGAAACGCATAGCTAAGGAAAGAGTTTCTTCAGGTAACCAACGGTAATTCTGATAGCAACTTTTACCTGTTTCTAATCCGTTTTCAAAGTAATCAATATCGTAATGCATTTATATCCTTTCTTCAATCTGATTAAATATATGATTCATCAAATTAATTGATATTCCGTATTCTTCACCTTTAATCCATTTTTGATATAAATTATAACAATTATTTGTTATATGGTCATATTGTTCTTGTTTTGTGTCCATTACTAATTCAAGGTCTTCAAAAGCCTCATCAAAAGTAATATAATGCTCATTCTCAATCAAATTTGGAAAATGAGTTTGATTTCTTGTCCATCTTGGCATTAAGCTTACTGTTTTCGCCGCACTACATTCCCAAAATCTTGGAGGAATATCAATGCTATAAATCCATTTATAATCTGCTGTAAATAAATGGTGAGCTAAAACATTCCCTAAATCATCCGGATGAAGATAAAAAATAGAGAAACAATCCTCTACTTTCTTCATGTCCACATATCCGTGTTTATTAACAAAAGTTTCTGTTAACCAATAATAAATAGGAATACATTTATTATTCCATCTATGATTGTTCTTATTCTGAAAAGTGGTTTCATCCGTAATAGGCCAAGGAATATGACCATTATTACATTTCTCATAAATAGGAATATTTAAGTATTCTTCATAAGGAAATCTATTATTATTTCTGTTCCATATTTCACAACAATTATCACAAAATCTATGATCTGCATCCATTTTAGATTTATGATAATCAGCCATAAAGAAACCGGACCATTTACTTGTTAATCCAAATTTTAAAAAATTAAGAAACAAATGAAAACGTAAATAATGATTTCCTCCCCTTACAAGAACGTCTCTTTTCTTTAAATAGTGAATAGGAACAATATTATATTGCTGCCACGGAATATGAGGCATAGGTATAATTTTATTGTTTTCTTTCAAGTTACAAAAATACTGCCATTCTTTATCTTCCATGTAAGGATAATCATGTTTATAATAAGTTAAATCTTCACCTATCTGGAGTTCTTGTGAATATTGATACTTTGGAATTCCGCTAAATTTAAAAATAGCATCTAAAGAAGAACAAGCTTCATGATCCCATCTATAAGCTTCACTTAACCATGTGCTATCTGTAATATCAAAAGAACCAATAAAGTTATTATCCTCTTTTAATTTCTTAATAACATCTGATTTTAAATGTCCACTGAAAGATAAAACTATTCCGTTTTTCGCTTCATCAAAAGAGTTTATCTTTTTAATAGTCATTCCTTTAGTAGTACCATACTTCAATAAAGGAGTTAAAAATTTATGAGAAACATAATCATGAAGAAAAGGTTCTGGATCATAAATATAAATATTTTTCATTTTACGGCCTCCATATTCAAAGACATTAGAAGACCTTCTTCTTTATCCATATGGGGAAGATACGCTTGGGAATAATCATCAAATTGAGCATGTTCCGTCTTTCTCCAATCCCATTTTCTTATTTCAGTAAATCCTACTTGTTTTAATAACTTGGTTAAAAACATTTCATCAAAGACACAACAATGAGAATCTAAAATAAACCTTTGTCCTCCAAATAGAAGACCAAGTAAAGGAACCAAATCTTTTTCTTTATTATAGTACTCAACAACAGCAGAGAAACTGGGAACCGCTAAACGAAGCACCCCTCCTTTGCGTAACAACGAATGCCAATGACTCAATGCTGCTACTGTCATGTTTCTATTTATATGCTCAAGGACATGTGAACTATATAACAAATCAAAAGTTTCAGGTTCGTAAGGTAAAGCAAGAGCAGAGGCATAAAGATCTGCCCGAACATTTGAAAATATATCCACATTGTCCCATCCGGGGAAATAAGCTTTTCCTGGACCTATTTGTAATTTTCTCATTATAAAAAATTCCTCATTTTATTAGGATTCAAAATTGAATCTACCATATCATTCTGATTTGCAAAAACACACCTATCACAATTAGCTGTAGGAAAAGAATTTACTTTAAAACCTTGTCTATAATTTAAAAGAAAATCATCCATAGTAGCTACTCTAAATTTTTCATGAAATACTCCTTCAGATCCTGAATTAAGAACAACAGAACTACAAGGATAAACAAACTTATCATGAAGAAGAAACGGTTTTAAATATCCCCACCAACAGTTATCTGGTTTCCTAAAAATCTTCTCTTGAAAGAAAAACGGTTCCCCAAATTCACGAACAAAAGCTTCACAGATTACATTCAATCTTTTTTCATCTTCTCCAGGTAAACAATCCGGAACAATGCGGACATAAGAAGCATGGTACTTATCCACCAATTTTCTTATTCTTTTACCATATTTTAATATGTTATTTATATTTTTAGAATGAATTACAAAACTGAATCCCAGTGTACCATTAATTTTAGGTAAATCAATATCGTCACAATACTCCAACGAGTTTAAAGAGACTCTTAACCAAGTTAATGAATTTAAATTTCTAGGACTAATTTTCTCTTTAAGTAAAATACCATTTGAAATTAATCCGACTTCCAGATCAGATTCATAAATACACTCTATCAACTCATTAATGCTATGATACATTGTAGGATCACCGCCACCAGTGATTTCTACTGTTTTAAGTCCTGTTCTTTGTAAAACATCAATAAAATAAAACAATTCATTTCTATCCAAATCTTCATGTTTACTCCTTTTGCTGTTAGAACAAAAGGAACAATTCAAATTACATCTTGAAGTAGGGGCAACTTGTAATGAAACAGGAATAAATCGTCCTCTCTGTAAAAAATGTATGACTTCCGGATGTTGTAATAATTTTATTCCTGTAGAGGTAAACACATTTCTTTTATCCATTAATTTTCTCCTTTATGAGATTGTAAATCTTTTTATGTCCATTTGCATTCAAATGAGCATCATCAATAGAATCCTCTTTACACTTGTTCCAAGTATCAATAAAATAAATTTTTTCTAAATTTTTTAGAATAGAAGCATAATTAATACAAATAGAAAATCTTGAAGTATTTTCTAAAGGTTTTGGATAAGCAGGTCCTACCACAATGATTCTATAACTTTCTAATTTTTTTAAACAAAGTTCAAACAACCGTAAAAAACAACCGGATGGAATTATATTCCAAAAAGAAACATCTTCTTTATCCATACTTAAAGAAATATTTTGCAAGTATGGTAAAATAGTTTCTTTAAACAGTTCATCAGCATCATGTGAAAGTAATTCATTTAACCAATAGTATAAAACATGATAGGATTTTCTAGTAACAGCCTCAACTATTCCTACATTAATAATTATCCAAGAATTATCTCCTCTAACAATATTTCTTAGATATTTATTAACATGCCAAATTGTCATTCCTCTCATCCACATACCGTTAACATCATAATCTTGTTTCAGTAAATCAAGATAAGATTCCTTAGAAGGAGTACAGCACATAGAATTTCCAAAAATAAAAATTTCTTCCTTCATAAACCTTCTTTCTGATACAAATCAAAATAATAATCTTCTTTATGGTGTTTCGGATAAGTATGTCCATATGGATCTTTAGAATGAAGCATAGCACAGACCTTACCAATGTAATCACGCTTATCTTTACTTGCTGACCTATGAAAATGATGAATAGGCGGACAAACATCTATATTACAAAAAATGCCTTTAGTTGTTACAATCTGTTCATGACAAATTCTTATATATTCCAAAGGAGCATTTAATCTTGTCATTCTTGCTTGAAAATCCGGAACTATCCGTATATCATTATTTGATTTAGTTTTCTCTTTATCAAACCAATCAATTCTTGGAAAAGCAACAACATCAGAAACGCTTTCATTTAAATAGTTTTGAACCCATTTCAAAAAATGAATGTCTTTTTCATTGATTCTTTCATCAGCATCAAAATAAGCCATCCAATGAGCTTCTGGAAAGTTCTCTTTACAAAGTTTTCTTAATTGATTTCTTGCAGGTCCGTATCCTTCTCTTTGAATTATATTATCTGTAATAACAATAACTCCAGCAGCCTCTAAAATCTCTTTTGTTCCGTCAGTAGAACCGCCGTCCACAACAAGAATGCCCAAATCAGTAACTTGTTGCATATTCTCAATCCAACCTTCTAAATCATTGTTCGCTTCCATTAACATATTTGAAGCAATTACTAAAGGTCTCATAAACCCTTCCTTTCTATAAAATCAATTGACTCTATAATTTTTTTAGGAGAAATAGAACCAATACAAGGCAAAGGACAATCTCTAACACTTGCAGAACAAGGCCCTAAACCAGGACACACTTTTACATAATCAGGATCTAATATAATAAGATCACCTGCTGTTTGTTTTGGTTGAACTACCCTGCTATTACTTGAACCTGGTAAAGTAACTTGAGAAACACCTAAAGCACCTACTAAATGTGCTCCAAAAGTATCCACAGTTAAACCAAGTGAAGCTCTCTGGACTACCCAAGCTTCTTGTCTATAAGTTAGTTGTCCTCTTAGATCAATTTCTGCTCCTGCAGGATAATCATCATGTCCTCCTAATTGAATTGTAACATATCTATCTTTAATCTCATTGCATACTATTCCAAAATATTGGTATTCTCTAAAAGGTCTATCTGCTCCTGCGGAATAAACAACAGCAATGGGTCTATCTACTGAAAGAATTTTAACTGAAAATTCAGAAGGAATTTCTTGAGGATAAATAAAAAACGAACCAGGTTCTACTTTTAAAATTTTCCAATAAAAGTCCGACAATAGGGAATTTGAGTTTCTACCCCAATGTCCTGGTAAAATACGTTGCTCATGTGGATTGTAATAAAAATCAAAACGAGCAGGCAAAGAATCATCCCAAGAATAAATATTTTCAATATACGGATTCCCTTCTAAAATATTCATATATTTTTGAGAAGTCATGTAATTTAAAGGCAAATCCGGATGAAGTTCTTTCAGTCCTTTCAAACATTGTGTAGTCATTAGAATGTCACCAGCACTTGCTTTTTGACCAAATAAAACACCTTTTATTCTTTCTACTCTTTGAACCGGTTTCTCTATAGAAACAACATCTAAAACATCATTCACATTAGAAACACTTGCTAACCATTCTTTTCCTCTAAGTAAACCTTGTTCAGAACATTCTAATCTATATTCATCATTTAAATACATAGTAGCCATTGCTTCCGCTAATTTTTCAGTATTACACGCATGAGTAGAAGCATAAACAACACCTTCAGTAATACCTCCTATTGGTAAAAGAACTCGATCCGTTCTTTTAACAAGAATGCCTGCATCCCATAATAACTCAGGATGAGCGGTTGTATCCGAAGCAATAACAGGACATCCTGATAACATTGCTTCTAAAACTGTCCAAGATAAACCTTCTTGAAAAGAAGCATTCACTAAACAATCAATTGCATTATAAATTCGGATCATATCCAATTGACTGTAAATTTGACCTTCTTTTTTAAGTAAAATTGTATGTGGAGGAAAATCAAGATCAAACACAGCTTGATTTATATTATAAACCCCTTTTGGACCTTGATTTTCTGTATGAAGATATAAAGCAGTATTTGGATTCTTTTTATGGAACAAAGAGAAAGCTTCTAAAACTCTTAAAGGATCTTTTCGTAATTGATTCTGACCAATAAAACCAAAAATAAACTTGTTTGCTACTTGAGAAAATATTTTACTTTTTTCCATCTTCTTTTGCTCAACAGGGAAAGAAGTAAAAATCTCTGAGCCAAACAAAGGTGGTCTAAAGTAAGTAATATTAGGATGATATTCTTTTAAAAGATCTTCTCCATACTGGGAATAAACTAACGGAATATCTATTGCATTAATCCAACCTGCCCATTCTCGTCTGTAATTTTCAAAATCGTAAGGAAAAAGAAATACCCATTTAAATTTTTTAACTTGTCTTAATTTCACTATTTCAGGAAAAATAGAAGCATATCTCCACAAATCTATTCCTACCATAAATAATACATCAAAAGAACTTGAATTAATAACTTCTAACAAATGGACATTACCCCAAAAATCACCGTGTTTGAAAGAAGGGATAATAGTAAAAGGCATAGAATGAAATATAGAATCTCCTTTTATTTGAGACTCACCTGAACCAAAACAACACACCTCGTATTTATCAGTATCAACAGATGAAAGTAAAGCATTCATCATATTAGAATTACCAGTAAATGCGTAAGGTGCTTCACCTACAAATAATATCTTTTTTTTCATTTTCAACCTCAGTTGATTAAATAGTTTAGTCTATGGTATTTTCAGATAAAATACAATAATCTACAGCCGGAAAACGAAACTTTTCAACAGACTCAACTTTATAATACTCTCCTGAATAAGGAATATAAATATCTAAAGGACGTATTCCTACAGAATGCGGAATAAATAAAAACAATTTATTCGTTTCTATCTGTCCAATTCTTTCTTCTTGCAAAATATCTGTACCTGCGTCTGTATCTGCAATCACAGCATAACATAAATTGCTTATTGATTGATATATGGGCTGTAAAGCGTATGTCTGCAAGTTTCTTTCTTCCCCGCTAACTCGCAAAACTTCACCGCTCACATTGCATCTATAAAAAACAGTTTCTTTCTTTATACAGGTATTTTCTAAAACTACATCCGTAACATTCATTGCAAGAAAAAATTCAGAATTTACTACTGTTTTAACAACATCACCAGGAATAATCTTTGTATCATAAGGTAAAACACCTTCTAAAAAATGCTGTCTTACAAAAGGTTTTGTAATCTGAGAATTGGATTTAAATTCACCCTTTTCTCCGGAGATTTCTTTATCTCTAATAATAGACAAAGAGTATCCGGTCTCATTTAAAATACCTTTTATGTCTAAAGCAATGGACAATTAATTAGTCCTCATCAGAAGGAGAAAACTCCGGTTCGTTGCTTTCTTCATAAGTCAAATCGTTTCCCACAGAATCATATTGAAAACCTGTTTTTATATATGTACCAAATAAATGAGTAGCTGATACATTAGCAAACTCATCAGGTCTTTCATCTTGAACAGCGGTAAACGCATCATCCTCACTTTTTAAAACAGCAACAAGATGGTCAAATCTTTGTTGAAATTTAGTTTCCCCGTGCTGTATCTTATCAATATACTCATTTTGAAGATATGAAAGTAAATGGCGTTTCGCTCGACGTTTTAACCAAAAAATTCTAAAATTAGTGGTTACAGGCAAACTCCAAGTTTCACGCTCTGCATCATCAATAGCATTATCATAATCAGAATCAATAAATCTATCCGATAAACCTTTCATTTCTGAATATAAAAGTACTTTTAATGCAGAATCATCCATTTTATACCTTTCTCTTTACTAATCTAGATTTAGGTTTTTTCTCAATTTTTGTTTTCGCTTTTCCTGCCTTCTCACTTTCTGCGGCAGGTGCAGACGGTTCTTCTTTCTTTTCTGTTCCAGGAAAAGGATCAGTAGGAAAGTATCTAAACCATTTTGCAAGGACTTTATCATACTGTCCATGCGCTACTAAAATTGTTCTATTTTCTACTTGAGAAACAAAAGATTTAAAAGCATCTGGTTCCATAGCTTTCCAAGAGGCACTAAAATCATCCGCTTCTTTCTTTCGTTCTTCTGCTTGTTTTGTAAAATCAATTGTCCCTATAATGGGAGCAAGAATCGTTATAATTTTTGCTCCCATCCGGGCTTCTAAAACAAGCTCTTTAGGAATATTAGGGATACTGTATTCACCTGGATGAAAAACAGTATCCCCGCATTTAAGTGTTCCATGTAATTTAAGCTTTTCGATAATCACGATTGCCCTCCTTTTAAACTGATACCGGTGTGTTCGGAAAAAGATCAACCACAAGAACAATTGATTCAATTTCGTCTTCCGGAGTAGTTCTCTGAATTTTGAAATTACAAGTAAAAATATCACCTGCATTGTATGAATTAGCAGAAGCGTTCACAACCGCTTGGACAATAGCAGTATCACCGATAACTTTAGTAGTTTTTTGTGCTCCTGCTTCTCCTGATACACCTGCAATTTTTGGAGTAGTTGTCAAACAACTTGATCCATTAATATAAACTTCCCCGCTTATATTCAAAGCATCTGTTTTGTCTGTTCCACAATTACCAACAGACAACCAAATATTTCTAACCCTACCAGGAAAATGTGCGGTTCCTAAAACATGATTCATTCTCGATACAAGAAGCTCCCCTGAGACAACAGCCATCAAGGGAGGTTCATTGTATAAAGAAACATCTTCCACAAAAGCCACTGAAGGATTTGGTCTATTCATCTATCCACCTCCTTTTTAGGCTGCAAATGTTAATGAATAAATAGCATCCCGATGATACAAGACGGGAAGACCTTTATTCTGCACACGCAGCCAGATTCCATCAGGATCCCAGTTTTCTTTTGTATCAGCAAAAAGACCATATGCTCTATTTAACCCGTAGGGAGCTTGAATAAATTCCGCAATCTTAGAACCTTCTACTGTAGAAGCCATCAACAGAGTTTTGTTATTAGGCATAAACGGTAGGGTTTGCGTAATCTTATCTTCTCCAGCCCTAAACGCAGCAGTGGTTGCTCCAATAGTAAGAGTACCTGCTTCTGTACTAACCGCTGAAACTGTAACTGATTCAGAAGTACCAGCAGAAATATCATGAAGAACAGCAGTACCAGTGGTAAAATCAGCGGCATTACCAACATAAACCGTTGTCCCACCCGCAGCAACCGCGGCTGTCAAAGTCTGCTCAATAACATACTTCTCATCATAAACAACAATATTAGGAATACCAAGCAATTCGCCAAGAACCCTAGGACGAACTCCAATAATACCTCCGGCTGATTTTCCGAAAAGATCACCGTTCCCAAAATTAGATTTAGAAAGCAAAGTCTGAATAGAAGAATCCATTGCCATCACTTTAAGCGTATTGCTATTAATCACCATGTGATCAATAATACCAGTACAAGAGTCAGACACTACGATTTTAGCATCCATAATATCCCCAACAATATTCCGTTGAGTCCCGTTTGTCCAATAGTAATTAGCACCCAAAGTAACTTGATTTTCAGAAGGAATTGCATAATCAATAGATAGTTTTACCCCGCCTTTATCGCTATAAGTAATTTCACCATTAATAAGCATCTGAGCAAACAAAAGTTCAAGACGCCTATCACACCTATTACGCATACTTCTAAACTCTCTTGCAATACGTCTTTTGGCGGAAAGATAAGTAGAAGCAGTTCCTTCCTCTCTAAGGTTATTCAAAAATTCCTCGTCATGATACTCTTTTTCTCCCCAAAAAGCAGCAACCGCTTCATTCTGAGAAACACCAACCGGAGCGGTAACTTGTGAAGGAGAACCAGGAGCCTTCATAGGAGTAACACCTCTATTTCCTATTTGACTTTCCCATTTAATCGTATCAGAATCAGCATTATCCGTACCAAACAAATTAGAAAAAAGCATTGAAGGGGGTGTCATAAACTTTTGGATAAGTTTATTAATCCTCGACAATCTTAGATCAGGTATATCACTTGCACCTCTAGGCATACTAAATCACCTCCCTTCTTAAATTTTAGTGTATTGACTAATTAAGGACGCACTAACATCCGTTCTTGCATTAGAATCCATATTGAGCAATACTCCAGTATAAAACAGAGCATTACCAATAACCAGATTGCCCAGAGCACCGACTGAATCAGTACCTACTCCAGTATCTCTTGCCGCTTTTAAAACACCTACAGCAGTTTCAGAACCTTCTACACATGCATAAGCAAAATTTGCCGTAGTGTAATTCTTACCAGAAGCAACTGTGAAAGTAATAGTTGCAATATGACCGTAAGTTGTTCTATCAATAGTGGTAATTGCACCCACATTCTCAACAGCCTCTCCAGAACCTTGTAGCAACAGATCATCACCAACAATAAACTTATAACTGTCCTCCATAGTAACAATAACAGTATAAGCACCGGATGTATGATTAGACACTATATAAGCTCTGCCCGGAGCGTCTTCTGCTCCAGTAATAGTAGCATGAGGATCATACGGAATGTACTTTCCTTTATTTGTGCTACTGGCACTGGTGTTAACACCAACAACTGTCCCTACTTTAATAAGACCATAACCTCTTTGCATTGTCATAGGAATTTCAAGACAAGCTTCAGGGTTACTGAAAAATAATGCCTGGTAATCTACCTGGTCATTATGATAAACATGCGGAGCATCTCCTCGACTCATATTATTTCACCTCCCTTCATTATACTTTATAAGCTGTTTTTTCATAATCAGGCGGATTAGAAAGATTCCACATAGAACTCAACCATGCTTCATCCGTTGCTTCTCCTTCTGATTCATTTCTACCAGTTTTTCCCATACCCAATACTTTAAATTTTCCTGTATGGGCTTCCCAATCCGAAACTTCTGCTTTTACCGCTTCTTTAAAACCACTTTCATTAAATACACCTTCAATAATGAAAGTCTTTGCATCAATTTTAGAAATACCCTGAACCTTTGATTTGAAATCATCATCCGGAAGTTCGCTATCATTCAAAACTTCTTTCCAGATTGACTTCGACAAAGTTTCAATTTGAGTTTTTTCTAAAGTCTGCATCCTTACATCCATTCCCTTAACTGCCGCTTCTTTCATAAGATTCTCTTTTTCAAGAGACGTAATCTTATCTTCCAGTTCTTTTTTCGCAGCATCTACCGCAATTTGTTTCTCGGCTTCTGCGGCAACTTTAGAACTTTCTACAATCTGAGCGTATAGTTCCGGGTGTTTGTCCTGCATTTCTTTAAGATCCATAGTTGTTTTCACCTCCTTTTTTGTTAACTTAGATTTTATATATAAAAACGCATCATCCACAGACATTACTTTATCTGCAAATCCTGCGGTTACTCCTTCCTGCCCTTTAAATGTTCTAGCCTGTGTTTTAACAACATCTCCGCTTTCCATTCGTCTACCCTTAGCCACTGCTCCAACGAAATCAAGGTAATGTGAATCCACCATCTCTTGAAGTCGTTCTTTAGCTTTCTCCGACAATGGTTTATTCGGGGAAAATAATGTTTTCTCTGCACCTGCATAAACCTCCGTTACAGTATATCCATTTTTCTCATCAGCTTTTGAAAAATCAACATGCTGAATTATAGTACCAACAGAACCAACTCCTCCTGATCTTGTTGTAAAAATCTCATCTGCCGAAGAAACAACACCATATGCGGCAGAATAAGCCGCATCATCAATAATAGCATAAACCGGCTTACTTTTATTTTCATGAATATAATCAACAAAATCAACCATCCCGGCTGCTTCACCACCTGGACTATTTGCTTGAAAAACAATTGCTTGAATATTAGGATCAGTATTCGCTTCAATAAAAGCCATCTTCATTTCTTCATAAGAAGAAAAACCAAAACGCTGATCAAACCATCCGGCTGATTTATTAAAAATAGGACCTTCAACAGGAATAATTCCTACTGATTCTCTAACTTCTAATCTTGGTTTAAAATTAGAATCTGAACCGATACTAAAAGATTGACCGTTTAAAATAACAACATCTTCTTTAATTTCAGCAACAGCAAACTCTTTAACAAAACGGTTTACAAGCAAGGATAGACTTTCAGGAAGCATGTCCATCAATTTGTTTGAAACACGTTCTAAAGAAAGAGCTTTATTTATCGGAACTATCACTATTACCTCCTTTCTTTTTCAATTTATTAACACCTGACTTGGGTTTTTCACCTTCTATAATTTCTTGTCTGGATTCTGCCGCAAGTGCATCCGTTTCTACTTGCAAAGGCGGATACTTATCATCTTCCTCTGCTTTTCGTAAACGAGCAGTTCCATAACCAGAAATACCTATTTTCTTAGCAATAGTTTTATTCGGAATACCTAAACTCGCATTTAACGGTCCATGTTTTGTTCCAAGTAAACCTTTTGCTCTTGCTTCTAAATCTAAAGTTTCTGATATAGGAAAATCAATATCAATTAAAAATTCAGGAAGGACTTGAACCTCCTTAAAGATAGGTTCTTTTTCTTCTCCTACTTTTTTCCATCCAACGGCTCTTCTAACAGGAAAAGTTTTAGGAAAGGATGTTAATCGACTTTTAAAAAAGAAAATAGCTGACCAAAAATCATGTTTCAAAAATCTATCAAAAAAAGCAACTTCATCCGAAACACGATCTGACATAGGTCCTCTAGAAGCTTTTACAGAAGCAAATGTTCCTTTTGCTGAACCTGTCATAATATCAGAAGGCTCATTCAATCCACTCCCCACCATTTCAAGAATATCTGTATCTTGATTTGAAATAGTATTTAATTTAGGATTATGAACTTCTAACTTCATCCCCGGAGGTAGTACTAAACTTCCACCAGGTACTTTAGGAGCCATTATACCTGTCTTCTTTTTCTCCTCATCTGTTAAACTCATCCATAATTTAAAAGAACGAGCATCTTCAATAGAGAATGTCCACAAATAAGCTCCAGCTGACTTCTTATGATCTATTTCATATTTTTTCAAATTTTCATAATGATTCAACCATTCTAAAACAGTTCTTAAATAAGAAATAGAACGCTTGGTTAAAAATCCCCTGTCCCAATAAAGAATAAATCTTCTAAATCCACCGAACTGTTTAAATATAGGAACAGCAGATTTACTACTTTTTTGAAAAGAAAGACTAAAATCATTTAAACCGGATACATTACGGAGTTCTGGATAAAAGGCAAGATTAACACTTGGGACTTGATCATACTTATTTGTTTCTGTCCCAACATTAAAATAAAGAGGAAAAGAAGGTTTAGTGGGGTGATAGATTATCCCCGATCCATCATCCCCACCATTTGCAATAACTTCCGGACCAACAAAATCAACTTCAACAAAACCGTCTTTATGTAAAGTCAAACTAAGGAAAAGTTCTCCTTCAATAAAAGTTCTTCCAACATATTTAGGTAAAAAATGGTATAATCTATTTCTTTTATCATAAATAATTTCATCTAAAACATCCTGAATTTCAGGAATCTCAGAAAAAATATCAAAACCAAAACCTGTTAAACGACCTTGTAATCCTCGAATAGCTGTATTAACTTGAGGATTCTCATGAAATTTATTCCAACATTCTTTCTGAAGGGCTTCTCTATTGGCATCAACTTCTTTTGTGGTTGCAAGAGAAAACCCATCAGCATCAGTAGCAGGTCTTGAATCTGAATAATATTGCCAAGGAACAGCGAAGGATATTTTTTCCAGAACTTCTTCCGGAATGTCTCTTAAATAAGTTTGGATTTCATCTGGTAAAAGTTTTTCAGCCATAGTATCCTTTTAAAATTTAAAGTGACCTGATACTACAACAGAAAAACTCAAAGGTAAAAAACTAGGTATATCTACCTAACAACCCTGAAGGAACTGACATTTCACCGAAACTTCTTTTACGAACTCGTATTCTAAAATCATCAACCCCGAGCATTCTTCCGCCATATAAACCCCACCCTATTGCATAAACAACATCATCCTGAATACCATATCTTTCACTCTTTTCTGTACTTCCGAACCATTTTAAATCTACATCATGATCAAATTCTTCAAGTTCTTCTATTAATATATTGTTTGATTTAGAACCAGGAATACCTATCTTAGATGGAAATTTAATTCGTCCTTCTTTCCCGCATTCAAGCAAAGCTTTAAAACAATCTTTTTGTTTTTCATAATTAGGATGAATAGGAGTAAACGGTATTTCTCTATCTTCAGACCATTGTCCTATATCCCAAGCTCCGTAATGCTCACTACATAAAGAATCAATTCCTAAGAACTCATTGTGAGCATATTCCATACTTTCCTTTATAGTATTAATAGAATGCTCAGAAGAAACAGAAAGGACTAATAAAAAATAAATATATTGAGGTGCTGTAGGTGTTCTCAAATAAAGAGAAGGATCAGATTTAGAACCAGGTAAACCTTTTGCAAGGACTACTCCAATGGTTCTTGCATTACTCGCAGTTGAGTAAGGATCTCCAAAGTCTGTTCCTGCAAGAATAACCCAATCAGTATCAAATCTTTCTCCTAAAAACATTAAATCATCTAAAGTAGCTGCTTTAGGTCTTCCTTGTCCATCTGAAAGGGTGTATAAAGTATCAACTGGTTCAAAACAATCAATTATATCTCCTAATCGTTTCGCAATGCCTTCTAAACTTCTTTCATTACTAAATGTTTTCTGCTCAACACTCGTCCGCATATCAATCAAATGTTCTTTCTTATCCAATAACTCTTTAATTTGAGCATGATCATAAAAAGAACCTTTTGCTGAAATAATACTCATTTCTTCAACCATCGTATGGGAAAAAACTTTATGAGAACCTGCTGACCAAGTATTCTTAAAGTATTTATCAAACTCACCAAAAGGAAACTTGATTTCATAATCATCTAACTGATCTTGATCCATATGTGGATGAGAAAAATCTTCATAATTACCAGCAGGGGAACACCGATAAGAAAAATAAACATTCTTTGTTTTACCTAAAAGAACATTACTATATAACTGATAGAGAACATGCTTTTTTGAGGAAACAGTAGAATCAATAACACCTAAAGCATTTGGAATATTACGAATGGAACCATCTAACTGGGTGAAGAAGTCTGGTTTCTTCATAGCAAAGATTTCAGAGAAAGTGTACCCAGTAATGTTTGACACAATACCTGTAGCAGTTGAGATAGGACGAATTGTTGACTGGATACGTCCTCTACTATCTTTCATCTGAATATATTTCTCCTTAATATTCATTTTCCCACCAATATCGTTTAAAAGTTCTGGTGAGTTTAAAATAATATCTCTCATCCATTCAAAATGGACAAACTTGATCTGATCCTTACTATTTGCACCAAGAGTTATTAATTGTCTTGGCCAGTTAAAGAATTTCCATAATTGAATAAGAACCGCAAGAATTGATTTACCTTCACCACGCATCCAACAAAAAACAATAAGTCTATAAAGAAATCTATGATGATCATCCATCTGCAAAGCTTCTTTAAGAACCATCTTATGAAAGTCCCAGAGGTCTTGATAACTCCTTCCTGTCTTAGGATTCTTCTCTTGGGGTAAATCACCTAACGGCCACCAAATTGCTATTTCTGATTCAGTCGGGTAAATAGGTAACCTAACCTTATCATCACACCAAGCAATCATTCCCTCTCCGCCTGATCTATATGTAATTTCTTCTACTTCTTTAACAGCCTTCCGTAAACCGTTTACCGACATTCTTTCATCCTTTCCTTAATCTTTCAATAACTTCCTCTAACAAATCACTTTCATGGCTGAAAACATCATATTTCGACCAAATGTGTTTTAAAAGAAGGTCTGCTAAATGCTTATTTGTGAGGTCTTTTAATTTATCACCTACATTAAGTGACGTTATAATTGCCTTTGCTGTTTCTTTTGTTTTCCAATCCATAATTTATAATTTCATCCTTTCTCTCCTGACCTTCTGCTTACAAGCATTTATACTTATGCCAAGTTCCTTTGAAATAAAAGAATAGGATAACCCATCTTCTTTCATTAGATAAGAAAGCAATGTTGTTTCTTTCTGATCCTTCACTTTCTGAATATCCTGCATTAACTCATGATCTTTACCAAAAGCAATGATGAACCGTCGTCTAACTGCCATTGCTGTTCTGTTTACTCGTTTTCCTATTGAGGCCCACGATAATCCTTTACTCCTTAGCGAACGGATATCATCGTCAAGCTTTTCCCTTTTTAAAAAGCGATCAACTACATACAAACAATCTATGCAAAAAAGGACACGATCTTCTAATATGAGTGTTCCTCTACATTTTGGGCACAGTTTAATCATTTATATTCCTTTAAAAAATCCTCCGACTTGTGCTTTAGCACTCCCGAACTATCACCTGGGCTTTTTACCATTACCCTTTTACAAGTCGGAGGAAACTAATTATTCTGCATTATAAATCCAAGTATCTCGCATTTCTCCTTTTTCACTCCATTCATCTTGCTTATTTCCAAAATCAACTTCATCCGTCTTTACCGCAGAATAAATTTTATCCGTTTTTAAAGCAATATTTCCGATGTAAGTAAAATCAACACCGAAAGCCGCCTTACCTTTATATTCACCAAAAGCAGCTTTATATTGTTTCCCGTTTGGGGTTACAAAATATTCTTCCGTAGTCACTAAATATTTTTGTCCTCTAATCATTTTTCTACTCCTCCTTATCTATTTTACCAATCTCGTCAAAACTTCTATACACAGGCTGGGGCTTCCGTCCGTCTTCAAACAAAGTTTTCTTTTCAATCACGGTCGTATTCTCTAAGTCCTTCACCATAGTAAGAAAGAACAATATCTGGTTCTCTACTGTTCGGAATTCCTTACCCGCTCTTTCTTTCAACCATGTATGCAGTCCTTTATCCTTAATCATAATAGTAACCTTCGCTACGGCTTTTTCTTCCCGTGCCCGCATAATTGATTCACCCATACACTCCTTACAGGTGTCAACATACTCACCTTTCTTTCTACCCTTCCGATTATATTCCTCTTCCAATATCTTTTCCGTACCGCACACCTTACACTTTCTCCAATTCCGTACTTGAAGGGTCTCATCCTCATCCTTCACTTCAATACTATGGGCATATTGAAGCCGAAGCAAACACTCCGTACACTCCGGTCCATTCTTATCCAAACCCTTCAAATGCCGTTTACACTTCAAACAAGGATTTCTCATGTCTTCACCTGCCTCCCGCCTTTCTGCATCCGGGTATAATAATCATCCGGATCAGTTAAATTAGCACCTCTGCCCGACGGACTCTTATCTCCGAAGTCCAGATAACCTTCCCCCAAACTTCCTCCGAGATTCAAGTCCCTCCAAGCACTTTCAATCTGTTTCAATGTCTCCCGTATCTCCTTATATATTGGGTTGGCTTTCCTTCGGCCTTTATCATCCGTAAATATAACAGTATGAAACGTGGCCTCCTCTATCTTCATCCGTCCTAACATCTGGTACAACGGCATGAGATGCATTCCGACTCTCCACAATGTTCTTGGGTCAATTATCTCATCCTTCGGGTATGCTAACATCACCGTATCCGCTACACCTTTCAAATACATGTCCATCACCTTACACCGCTTATTCGTCCGGACATCCTTATTGAAATGACATGTGGTTCCTTCATAAGCCGGACAGCGTTCCGTGCATTCTTGGACGTAATCCCAAGTGTATAACGGACGGACTACGGATTGCTTTTCTTCATTCACGGCTAATCCGGATATGAGTGAATCGTATGTGGTTGGTACTCTGGTTACGCTTTGCATTGCTTTTATTGCCATCTTTTGTACTCCTTTCATATCTATTATTCTATGATATTCATCTATAAATGTCAAGAAATAGTTTCGGTTGGCATGTAAAAAAGACTCAGAGCATAGGAAACTTTGTGTTTTTGAATTGTTTTCATGGTTTTTCATGTTTGGATGGTCTATGCTTCACTTTTACTCATCCGGATTGCATTTTTTCAGGTTTCCTTTTATTAAATCCCTGTTTTTCTATATTCGTTATTTTTAATTAATGGTTTAACAGGATTCGTTTTAAAATGATAATGGTCTGCTGCTATTCGTCACGGCTATGCTTCACTTTTGCATCTGGTATAAATATTTCGGCGTGGTCCCCAAATCACTATTTTCCGAACTTTTTGAGATGAAACCAGGGGGGTTTTGACTGTTTTTTTGTACGTCTGATAACGAGTATTATGTAAACTACTTTCATAACCTATTGATATTATTAGATAAAAAAAACTGTATCATATTGAGACAATACCGTCTCGTATAACAACCTGAGACAACTGATTGAATGAGTCAATCAGATGATGCATGATAGTCATGATACATGATAGTCATATCATATTACTATCCGCGCTCCACTACCAACTCACCTTCTCTTATCCTACCGCCCGTAAACCGCACGAACAAATGAATGACATTCAGATAATATAGAAAGTATTAATCTATGTAGAAAGCAATAATGAATATCATTCAATTAATAAATGAACAGAGTGTTAGACAATGCATGAAGCAATATAGAATGAGTTAAGTAATAATGAATGAGTAATAGAATGAATTATATTCAATGATTGATTAATAGTTTATTAATTTGTTTTATTTAGTTTATTATTATTAATTATATTTTAATGAACGAGAATTGACGATATATGAGAATGATTGATAAACGTATGATTAATAGTACTATGATTATAGATAGTTATTTCGGGCATAGAAATTATGCTTGTGTTAGTATTGACTATGTGATTATCGTGTCATGTCGTTCATCTGAATAAGTTGTTATTGATTTTATTACATTTTTTTAGTGTTATTTGATTGATTAAGCTTGTATTCATTGAGTGAATGCAGAAAAATGATATTAATTAAAAAAAAAGTGATATTAATTAAAAAAAAGTCTTGACTCTGTTGATAAAAGTATGATAGTTCTGTAATCAAGTTATTTATATGATCTTTTAGATTACTAACATGATGAAAAAAGCAACAAAACAGAAATTAGCTGCTTTTGACTCTTGTTAGAAAATTTGTTCTTTGACATATCAGTTTATTTTTAAATAGTCTCTTGCTTCATTTAAACGTGCTTAACAGCATAGAAAGTGAGACTATTATGAATCCAAAAAATATAGCAAAAAAAGATAAGAATAAAGATAAGAATATTGAAGTTGAAAAAGACGTTGAAAAAGTAACAGACGTTCAAGATTTTACGTTTGAAAATGCTATAAATTATTGTAAAGCATTTTCTTTTTTTGATGAAAAAGATAGTCAATGTTCAACGTGCGATAACATTGAAATGAAAACAGCATGTAAGTATTTTTTCGATATTAAGCAAGCTGAAAAAGTAAAAGAAAAAGCGTCAAAAACGTCAAGTCGTGAGATTGATTTTTTTGATAACAGCTTGACGAGCAATGCACATGTTATCAATGATTGCTTGCTTTTCAGTCGTTTGACAATAAAAGAAATAGCAGAAAAAGCTGCTACAAAAGAAAGTCGTGTCAATTCACATTTGTCTTATCTCAAAAGCAAACAGTCACACAAAATGCGAGTCTTGAAAGAAAATAAAAAAGTGTTTGTTGTTCTGAGAACAGAACATGAAAAGAAATTCAATGATTATTTTACAGCATTGAAAGTGAATGAAAGTAAGTAAATTGTTTTTATTAATTATCAAGCAAGAGACTATTTAAAAATAAACTTCAAACAGAAAGTGAGATACTATGAAAATGTTTTTTTATGCTGTTTTAATCACTTCTATTTTATATCTGGAAATGATTATAGTTTTTTGCATGTAGAAGTAAAAATGAATGATATTCATTAGTTGAATGTCATTCATTATCTTTGGCTTATTTAATGAATGAAGTTCATTTATTATATTTATGATATTTAATGAATAAATGGTGTTTACTAAAGGCAATTCATTTTCTGAATGGTGATAATTAAATGAACGGTATTTATTTTCTGAATATTTTCGAGGATTATTCATTTTCTGAATGGTATTCATTTTCTGAGGCTTATTCATTTTCTGAGGCTTATTCATTTTCTGAATGGTATTCATTAACTGAAGCTTATTCAATGTTTAAATACTATTCGATAATGAGGATCAGGAAGTAGTTTTGGTCATATGGGAAAGTGAAATACCTCCGGTGTTTTTGTAATATTCCTATATTAATTTTCTTAACCAGGTTATGGAATTCTAATAAATGGTTTAAAATATGAAAAAGAAAAGGAATTAATTTTGGTTATTATTTAATTCCTTGTTCTTTTCTCTGTTTATTGCTTGGTTTAGATAATGATTGTCTGAACCTTTCTATTAGCAATGTTATCCTTTATCTTCTTTAGATTCTCACCTGCATTCTTTATCCATTGTATTCTATTATAAAATTCCTTTGGTTCATAAGAACAATCCTTATAAATAAAATACAGATAACAGGAATGAGGATGTCTTACTATTATTTGATCTTTATCCGAGCCACTTAAAAAATAATACTCACCTGAATTTATATACTCATTATATATTGCTAAACCAACTTCTAAAAACAAATCCTTCCTTGTGGCAACATTCTTAAAACCTACTACATAGATCTTACCGTCATTTTTCTTCACATATTCTATTTCTGTCCTTTTCATGTTTATTATCCCTTCTTTATTTTCAGTTTATGATTGATCTTATTTTAAGTTTTTATTCCTTTTGTATCTGTTTACTTATCACCTCCCTTCTTTGTAGAAATTCCATGTAGAAATTTTCAATTCAGAAATTTTTAATTCCAATATATAGTTTTACTCGTTTAATCCATGCTAAATACTCTATTCCAAATTTATTATCCCCATGAACCTCAATAACTCTGTTTTCAAATTCCGCTAAGTTTCCATGAAAACATCCGCAATTAACTTGTGTGTGTAAATCGTCCCAATAAATTTCTGTTTGATCTTTTCGGGAGCCTTGTTTTTCTGAAAAGATCCTTTGGGGATTTGTTTTAAAGTTCTGACAATCCTGACAACCCTGACAATACCGACAATCCTGACAACCCTGACAATTCTGACAATCCTGACAATCCTGACAATCCTGACAATTCTGACAATCCAGACAATTCCGACAATCCTGACAATTCCGACAATCCTGACAACCCTGACAATTCTGACAATCCAGACAATCCTGACAACCCTGACAATTCTGACAATCCAGACAATACCGACAATTCCGACAATCCTGACAACCCTGACAATTCTGACAATCCTGACAATCCTGACAATCCTGACAACCCTGACAATACCGACAATTCCGTAAAGTATTGCTATATTTCTCTGCCTCTTCTTTTGAGTATAAACTTTTATTCCAGCTATTGTTATTACTGTCCACCCAATAATTGTTTTCTAATTCCATTTTCATTCTCCTTTACACCGAAATCACTTTGTATTTTGCTTCCTTGACAAAATCCGTCAATTCCTTATACTGATCTGCTGTAATAGAACCCATTTCCTCATGAGCAACAAGAAATCCTTGAAAGAAATTTTTGAACTCTTCTTCCTTGAAGACAAAACCTTCATGCTCTAAATCTGACCCTTCTTCCATTTTGTATGCAAACACAATCCTGTCAATTATTTCTTGATTTTCCATTATTCTTCTCCTTTTTTAGAATCCTAATTTATATTCCAATTCCCGAAGTGCTTTGTCATACTCCGGAGGATAGTGATAAAATCCATCTTCTGTTTTGCCTATCTTTTTTTGTACCGCATCATATACTTGATGCATAATTTCTCCTCTATTTAAATTTTTGTTTTCTTCCGCGATCCTTTTTACTAATTTTTCTGCCTTATTCATTTCATTCTCCTTTATAAAATTTTTGATAACCAACAAATCTGTTTTTCAGCAAAGCTTTCCACAATCTACGAGAACAAGTAAAATATAATGATAAATCATTACTGTCAATTTCCTCTGCTCTATACTCTGTCCAATGTTCCATTTTAATTCTCCTTTACACCGCAATCACTTTGTAGTTACTTGACAAAAATCTTGGCATGAACTGTTCTTGAAACAGTTCTTTGAAAACATCTCCGGATTTCTTAAAGATTTCTGGATATTCGTGTGTGTTTAAAACATCAATCATGTAACCTTGCGAATTTCTGTAAACCCCGGCACAACGTGTCACTTTGCCTGTTTCAATGTTTTTTACGATTACCATTCTGCTTCTCCTTTGTTTGATTTACTGTTTTATTTTGACTATACACTATACCTCATACACTTGTCAAGATATATTTTAAGGTAATTTTAAGTTATTTTTGGTCACTCTTTTATCTATATATGAACGCTTGTCTTGCTATGTCTTGATCAACGACCGTCGATTCTCCTCGATTGTAGAGAGTCGGTTTTAGTGAGGTTATCTGTAAAATAGTCTTTTTTTCGCTTGACAGTACTATTAGGATTATTGTATAGTCAATTTGTTCAATTATATTAATAGTTTAATAAATAGAAAAAGGGAGAATGATTATGACTGACAAAAAATTGTTAGAAGATATTAAAGAAGGATTAGAAGTTGATGAAAAGGAAAAAATAACACAAGAGGTTATCTATACAGCATGGTATGCCGGATATGTTGAAGGAGTAAGGTATAGAAATTTATATAAGGAAACAACTGAAGAGGAATGTGATGAAGCAAGGAAGTATATTCATAACTTTAAGGAAAAGGAAAGCCTTGTCAAAGAACAAATTAATTGGAAAGAAATTACAGAAGTATTAATTAAAAAACTAAAAATGGATAAGGATGATCTTGCATCATTTAAGGATGCGGTAGACGAAAAACTTTCGGAATTATAAATAAAAGGAGAATGATCATGACTGACACACAAGCAATAGAAAAAACAAAATGGGATTTTACTTGGAAAGAAAGTCTTGAGGAAATGATCTTTGAATTGGATCTAAAGAAAGAGGATTTAATAGAATTGAGGAAAGTGGTAGACGAAAAACTTTCGGAATTATAAATAAAAGGAAAAGGAAAACAGATAGGTTAGGAATAATCTATCTGTTTTTCTATTTCATCAGGACGGTCAAACACAATCGAAGGAAACTCCTGTAGGAAGGTACGATAGAAGGTTACAAAGAACTTTTTTCATATGGGAAAGTGAAATACCTCCGGTGGTGTTGAACTAAATACCTATTCAAATATCTATCTCTGCTACCATCTGCATGAAACAGACAACAAATCCTGAATCTAAAACAAATCAATATTCCTTAAACAAAGTATTCTCTGTTTCCTTATTTAATCTTTCCTTTTCCTAAAGTAGATATAAGATCCTTTGTTGCTTCATTTGTTTCCTCTGTTAAAAAGTAATCAAGTTTTCGGGTAACTACCTTTGTTTTTAAATCAATATTTATTTTTATTTCCATTTTAGCAATAATTTTATCATTTAATTTAAATAGGAGTGTTTTAACCTTTTCTTTTGTTGTTCCTCCTACCATTTCAATTTCTTTTACTTTTTTTGAATATACTTGACCTAAAAGAATTTGAAAACCAACTATAGAAACCGTTGTTTCGTCAAGAGCCTTCTCGTATGAAATTTCATCTCCTAAAATAGAAATGATGCTCTTTGACTCTTGCTGTATAAACCGTTCGTCCATTTGCATATCCTTTCGTTTAAAATTATGTTTTATGATCTGTTACTTCATTATATAATAGATGCAAAAACAAAAGTCAAACGGATAGTCATTCGGATGTAGAAATTTCATGTAGAAATTTTGGATTCAGAAATTTAAAAAGTATTTTTGTTGGGCATGAAAATAACTGTTGACATATATAAGAGGTATATTGTACTGTCAATTCAGATTTAAAAATGAATGAACTTTAAACAAAGGAGAAAGATTATGCAAACCAAACTATCAAGAGTATATCAGGATTTACATTCAAGAAGCATGAAGCACATAACCCATTATCATCAGGATTTAAATAAATGGGATTATCTTGCCATTGCAGATAATCCTGATCGTCCTTTTCTTCACTTCACACGCCCTACTGGTACTACAATAATCTGTTTTTATGAAGCAGAATGGTATCCAGTAGGACAAGTTCCTTATCTATTTGGTCATGCAGACAAGAATAAAATACTCCGGGATAAGATGCTCACATTAGAATATGTGTGGAAGAACTATGATACAAAAGAGGCTCTTTACTTTGATGGTAATAAATTTAAGAAAGTAGATAAAGGTCAAAGTGTAGAAATTTTGGAAAACTATACTCGATCAATTAAAAGTCAATGGAGGAGGGAAAAAAATGAAAGATAATAGTGAAAAGATTGTCCTTTCTGCTCTGAATTTTTATGGTGATATTTGTTATGAATATGCACAGCAAATATGGGGAGAAGAAGGAGCAGAAATGATGAGCAGTGGTGAAAAGGAGTTTTCCAAGGAAGATGAAGATATGTTAATGGGAGAAGCCCTTTGTATGGTATCTCCAAGACTAACGGATAAAGAAATAGAAACAGCAAAGAAATATTGGAAAAAATATTTTACTTAAAGGAGATAAAAATTATGAATAATCAGAAAACAACAAGGGAAATGATTAAAGAGTTTTTATCTGGTAAATACTATGCTAAAGATACAGGTACTCAATGTGATGCTGGATGGTATGATTGGTTCTGTAAAGATACACACTTAGCAGGAAAAACCGAAAAGCTCTATAATAAACTATTACAGATTATTCCAACTTATAAATTTGACATAGATAAAACCTATGTATTTTTCAAGAACAATTGTCCGATGAACGGTAGTCTGTATGATGATTTTAGAATTTGTGATCTAAAAACAAGAGAAGTAATTTACACAATAACGCCGGCTTCTGGTCATACTTCATTAAAAGGATTAGCTTATATTTGGGGAAAAGAAAATGAGTTTGAAAAACCGTTACTTCAAGGCAAATGGCAAGATATTATCAAATATTTCAGAGAAATCTAAAAAAGGAGAGGAGAAATGACAATAACAGCAACATATCCATCAAAAGAAAAAAAGTATAAATGTAAAGAGTGTGGTTATATAAAACTGATTAAAACTAACCATTATAAAGACTGTTGGTCATTTGGTAAATTTAATACTTGTCCGGAATGTCCACTTTGTCCGGAATGTGGAGGGAGAACAATATGGAACTGTTTAGAAAAAGAGCCAATAAAATAAAGTTACCTTTACAATTAAAAACAGCAAGTGGTAAACAAACTGTTTACAAATGTAAATGGGAAGATATTATATTTGGTGAGATTGTTTATTTGTTTGCAAGATGTTCAGGATTACCGTATGCTTTAGGTCCTTTCACGGTGATTGATGCACAAAAAAGATTGTTAAGACGATTAGATATTGGTTCAAGAAATTTTACACACATGGCAGAAGAACTATACAGAAAAGAATTAAAAGGTAATTAAAAATAACTGTTGACAGATATATGAGGTTCGTGTTATTATCTATTTAATTGATTTTAACACGAACTTTAAAAAAAGGAGAAAGAAAATGACCCAATTAGAACTTGACAAAATCATTGATAAGATCCAAAAGCTAATCGCTTTATCAGCAAGTCCAGTCGAAGCAGAAGCTAAATTAGCAATGGATAAGGCAGGAGAGTTGATGGCAAAGTATGAAATCTCTATTGCTGAAATCAGAGAAGCGTCAGGTAAATCCATAAATAGTGAAATTGAAAGCATCACTATTGACGGAATTGGAGAAACAAGAAGAACATGGGAAGATTTATTAGGATTGGCAATTTCAAATGCTTTTGATTCCCAAATTATTATGACCTCAAGATATGAAGGATATACAAAACAATGGCAGATTTGTTTTATCGGTCATAAGAACGATGTGGAATTATGTGTTTACTTTCATAAATTTTTAAGAAGACACACATGGGGAATGGCAAGAACAACTTTTTCTAAGAAAAAGGATCAGGATAGTTACTGTTATGGAATTGTTGATACATTGAAAGAACGGTTAGAAGAAATGTATAAAAAGAAACAACAAATGATGGATTCTACTTGCACAGCTTTAGTAGTAACTAAAAAAGGAGCTGTGGATCTAAAAATGAATCAAATGTTTCCGAATCTTAGACTAAAAAATTTAAACGCACATGCAAAAAATTGGAATGCTTATCAGAAAGGAACAAAGGACGGACATGATATAAATATTTCTCGTCCGATTTCAAACAACAATAGACAGTCAGCACAACTTGGGTAAGGAGGAATAATGTTAACAAGAAAACCTAAAATTGGTGAAAAACTAAAATTCAAAGAAGAAAAAGAATATTATACTGTTACCGGATTTAATAGTAAATTTCCAGATATACTCCATTGTATAAATCCGAATGGAGAAAAAGATTCTTTTATCTGGAAATTTACTAATACTTTAAACGTCCTTTTTACAATAGTGGAGGAGATATGAGAAACACAGCAGCAAATTTTCTGCAAAGGGTTAAAATACTAAAAATCTATATTAAGGAAGGAGAAATTGTTCTTGACTCTTATAATCCTGGAGATCAAAAAAGGTATCAAATTGAAATCCTTGATGAAAAAGGTCAATTGATAAGAACTCTGCCTCATGAATCTCACATTTCAGGACCGGAGTTCAGTTCATATTTAAGAGGATTAATGGATGGACTTGCTTATTACGAAACACACTTACTAAAGGATAAGCCATGATAAAAGAATCTGAGTTACACTATATTGAGATGTTGGGCCAATTAAAAGCAGCGCATGAGGTAATGAACTCTATAACCTCATTCCGTAATTGCCCACATAAAGAGAAAATTGTTTTAGCCAAGAAATCTATATCCGCAGCCATGGATGCCCATTGGGATTTCATCAATCAATATATAAGCGAAGACGATACATAGGAGGAGTTATGAAAGAAGTGGATAATAAAGAAATAACAAATAGGATTTATGATACGCTATTAAAAAACAAATTGTTTCCTCAAATTTTAATTAAAGACATAGAGGAGCAATTTGTTGAAGCTTCTAAAGGAGAAATATCTTTTGAGTACTTAGGTAGTGTGGTTAAAATAAAAATAACTTCTAATAAAATTGAAAAGGAGAAAGTATGAAAACAGAATTTGACGAAAAGGAAAAAGGAAAAAAGATTACTGATCTATCAAAAGTAGCATACCCTAAAGGATTGGTAAAAACAGGTAATGTAAGAAGAAGTACGTCAATTACTTGGTGGGAAGTTGAAGACCTTGCTACAGGTAAAATCTTAGAAATGGCAGAATAAACAAAAGGAGAACTATTATGGGAACATGCACTCATATGGGATGCTATCAAAGAGCAGAAACGGAAAGAGAAGACAGATTGAAAGCCAAAAAACAGACTTTTCATAAAAATGATTTTCCGGATAATAGAAAGTATAAGGAAGGAACTTATATTGGACACTTTTTCAGAACAAGAATAATTAATGGAAAATGCTATTTTCACAATAGATTTAAAGGAACGGAGGCAATAGAATGATTCAGATAAGAATCAATAAGGAAGAATGGTTTATTGATCGGAATACTAAGGGAGGATTTCTTGATGTTTCAAGCATAGATCCAAAAATAGCTTTTGTTCAAATTGACCCGTCAAGAGCAAATCCAAGGAAGATTATTGAAATGAACGGTGATAAAGAGGAATTAATAGAATTTTTTGACAGTATAATAAATAATCTTAAGGGTCTTTAAAATAACTGTTGACAGATATATGAGGTTCGTGTTATTATCTATTTAATTGATTTTAACACGAACTTTAAAAAAAGGAGAAAGAACATGACAGGGGAAAAAATAACAGTTAAATTTTATGGGATTGATTATTGGAATAGACCGGTGTTTGTAGATAAAAATCAAAACTTTTACGGTTCAACTGATATTTTATTTAATAGCAATGTTTCTCCAAAGGAAGTTCTTGATTCTATATCTGAAAAAGATTTAACTTACTTTGGAAGAGACTTTGATGGTGACCCAATAGGAACACCTGTTAAAAATATAAAAATAGAAAGATAAACAAAAGGAGAAAGAAAATGGAACACAATGAAATTCAAGATATTCAGACAGAGATCAGGGAAAGATTTCCAGATGTAAAATTCCCTAATGTTTCTATTCAACCCTTACAATTTGGAAGAAGAGAAGTGTTTCAAATTCCAGACAAGAAAGCAATAGTTATTGAGTTTGAAGGTTCTAATCCATTCGTTAGTGCAATCTGTACTGATTCCTACAGTCTTACTCCTTTTGAAATCACAGTTAAAAAGCTTATCGAAGCTTCGGATGAAGTTGAACAGAAAAACGGTCCTTATGAAGTTCACATTTCTTTATTAAAAAATGGTTCACGTTTAAGGACTTGGTCAGAGTTCAAGACAGATAAAAAGCCTGTAAAAAAAGGAGATGATATAATCACTTCTTTGGGTTTTCAATCCTCGTATGATATGGGTTGGGAACATACTCCTTTCTTCGGTGCATTAAGATTAGTATGCACAAACGGAATGACTTCTGGTGTTATTGAAAAATATATGTCCCATAGGCATGTTCAAACTTTAGATTTAGACAAACAGAAAGACGCTCTGTTAACTGGAGCATCTATGATGGGAGATCAATTAACAGAATGGAAGAAATGGACGAACTTAAACATTGACAGAAAAAGAACATTTGAAATGATGGAAGCATTACCTTTCGGTGAGAAACACAAAGAAAAGATTTTGAGTTTGCCGGAGACAGGAACAGGTGAAACTTTATCACAATGGATTGAAAACAATAAGGTAAATTATTGGAAGTTCTACAATATTCACACACAGTTCCTGAGCCATGAAGTAGAAAGTGAATTAGTGAAGATTGAAAAAGGAAAAGAAGTCAGTAATATTTTTCATAAAATGGCAGCTTAATCAGGAAAGGGGCCTTCGGGTCCTTTTCTCATAAAGGAGGAATACCGAAATGAAAGAGGTTACTGTTTTTACAATTTTGATATTAACCATATATGTAACAATAATCACAGGAATTTTGAATACAAAAATTAATAAATTGGAAGATAGAATAATCTATTTAGAAAATAGACAACCGGAACAAACAGTTATTTTACAAGGTATTAATAAAAATACCATTAAAGAGCAATGTAAAGTAACAGCTTATACTAACCGTATAGCTGAAACAAACAATGATCCTGATAATACTGCTATCATGGAGAAACCTGTATCAGGATGGACTTGTGCAGTTAGTGAAGATCTAATGCATTGGCTCGGCGGTAGAGTTTATATTAAAGGAGTAGGTGTTCGGAGAGTTAATGACTTGATGAACTCTAGATTTAAAAAGGCAATTGATATTTATACTGGTGATCATGTTTATGCTAAAAACTTTGGAAAACAAGAAGAAACTGTTATCTACTTAGGAAAATAGGAGGAATTATGATTACAAATCCTAATTTTTGGGATTGTGAATGTGAAACAAGATATATTCATTCTAAAAAATATTACGGTTGTTCCTTTTGTTTTTCTACTTCAGAAGAAGGTCCAGATTCAATAGAAGAAGAATTAATTGAAATAAATATGGCTATAGATAAAAGTTTATCTAAAACAGAGTATAAAGAATTGGTAGGAGAATGATTATGAAAACAAACTGGAACGGATTAAGTGAAGAAAAAAAGGAATTGTTTGCTACTTTTTATATTCATTTTAATAAAAACAATAAAAAAGGATATGGAAAACTGTTGTCCGGATGATTTAGGACTGCCTTGTGAAGAATTTTGTGGTATTTTATTTCCTGAATTAAAACTCTTTGAGTGTCCTTGTCATATCTATGGTGATAAAGCTTTTGATAAAGTAGAGGAGTTACTAATTAAAGATGGTTGGATAGAGAAGGAGGATTAATGAAGAATTTTACTTTTAAAAAACATATACCGGAAGGAAGATATAGATCCTTTGAATTAGATCACACAGATATTAAAAGGAATAAGAAAGTAGTAGGTTTTATAGGAGAATCAAGGAAAGGATTATGGGAAGAAAGATACCGTATCCACTTTCAAATTAAAAAAGAAATAACAAAAGAAGAACCTGCTCCTTTTAGATGGATAGAACTAAAAAAACGATGTAACACAGAAAAAGAAGCCAGGGAGTTTATTAAAAAAAATTCCGAAGAAATTCAAATATTATATGATTTATACGAACAGGAGAATGATTAATGAAAAAGCACGGTCAGAAAAACATGCATGTCTTGATATGCGTCAAGTGCTTACCGTCGATTCTCCTCGATTGTAGAGAGTCGGTTTTAATAGGAAATATCTGATTTTTATAGAAATTCTATAGACTGAAAATAACTGTTGACAAACCTATGATTATCGTGTAGTATCAATATGATAGAAAAAAAAACAAACTAACTAAAGGAGAAAAATATGCTGAAAAACAATATTGTAATAAAGAAGCCTGGTTATCAAGAAACAACGGAGCGACTTACATTTTATCTTACCAAAGAAGTTGCCCAAATTATTAGAAAAGAATCAAAATTGGATAATCGAAGCATGTCAAAATTCATTGAGGTTTTAGTAAGGAGGTCTTATCAATGAAATGCCAATATTGTACTGCCTTTCAAAAAGCAGTAGATAGAAAGTTGGTAAAACAAAATGATAAAACGGTTTATTCGGAAAGATTTTGTGATATAAAAACAAAGTATATTACCGGTGATAATTCTATTTGTGACATGTTTAGTGTATCAAAAAACTTCTGGTGCAATACAGACAATGCTTGGTTAGATGTTTCTGTTTGCTTGCATAGACAGAATAAAGGACAATGTAAATGTAAACAAGGAAAGGATTTAATTCAATCCGCAAGAAGACGATCTACCAATGGGATTATAGTTAAATCCCAATTAAAAAGGAGAGCATGAGAACCATAAAATTTAAAAAAGTAAACAATAACTACTACTCAGTGGACAGAAAAGACTCTGTTTTAGTTGCACCGGTTTTGATGTATCAAAAAGCCTTCTGGGTTAAAGGACCGTTCCGAAAAGAGAAAAGAGTTTCCGAAATACCTTTTATGTTCCCAGGAGATGCTAATAATAAATATATCTTATCCGGTAATATGAATAGAGTCCTTTCTTATCTGATAGAAAAGAAAATCCCTTGCGAGTTTGAGGAAGAGATCTGCGACTTTGAAGAAACGAAAGTTGAACTTGAAACGCTATTGCCTCGGGAAGACCAAATCCGGTTGATACGAAAAGGTCTTGAAGAAAAACAAGGAGTCATAATTAGTCCTACTGGTTCAGGCAAAACTATCATAACTATGGGGGTAATAAGTGCAATGAAATATTACAATATTTTATTGTTGGCTCATACCATAGATATTGTGAAACAAACGAGTAAAAAGATTGTAAAAGAAATTCCATTTTTTAAAGATAAAATTCAAGTTCTTGGTGGAGGTGATTCTGCTTTTAGTAAAGATTATCGGTTAACTGTTTCTACTATACAGACTTTTGAAAAGCAAAATCTAAAGGAACTTGAAGACTGGTTTGATGTAATAATAATTGATGAGGCTCACCATGTAAATTCTGTTAATAGTGAATATGGTAAGTTGCTATTACAATTAGATGCTCCTATGAAGATTGGTTTCACAGCTACAAAGCCTTCTGAAAGAGAAAAAGAATTGAGTTGTGAAGGACTATTAGGACCGATATTAGGAGAACTTACCAACAAAGAAGCTATAGAAAAAGGTATTATAGCAAAACCGTACATAAAATTGTATAAAGTTCCTTACGATCATAAAATAAGTGCTTCATTTGGAAAGTATGCAGAAATTTACAATTCTGGAATTGTGAATAACGAAATCAGAAATAATTTAATTGTTTCTGTAACCAAAGAGTTTATGGCTAAAAAAGAATCAGTTCTCATTCTTGTTACAAGAGTTGAACATGGAGAAATTTTAAGTCGGATGATTGGTTGTCCTTTTGTCTGGGGTTCTTCTACTGAAAAAGTTAGGGATGAAATCAAAGACAGTTTACAAAATAAGGATAATCTTTGTGTGGTATCTTCTGTTATTTGGAAAGAAGGAGTTGATATGCCTTCTCTTGATGTTGTTATAAATGCAGCTGGAGGTAAGAGTGAAATTCAAACTATTCAGTTTATAGGAAGAGGATTTAGAGTCACGGAAACAAAGAAGTCTTTTACTGTTGTGGACTTTTTTGATAACTCACATAGATTTTTTGTGGAGCATTTTGGCAATCGTTTAACAACTTACTTTAACATGGGATGGATGTAAAGGAGAAATGAAATGAAAATCAATGAAGAAACAAAGATTTTGGCGTTAACTGAATGCTGTATTTTGTGGGATAGACTTGCTGAGACGGGTTCTTCTAGTAAAGGATGGATAATAAACGATCTTTGGGTAGAAGGTAAATTATGGAAACATGTCTATAACTATAAATGTCCTTTTTGTGAATATCTAAGAAATGAAGATGATGAAGCAGATATAGCGGGTTGCCAAGAATGCTTATGGCCTGGAGATAAAAATCAAAGGATTAGATGTCAACACGGTTCAACAAATCTTTTTAGAAAATGGATGAACGCAAGCGAGGAAGAGGAAACTAAAAGAGCCGCCAGAAATATTTTAAACATGTTGTTGAAAATTGAAATCTAATGGAACTCACTCCTTTTGACATAGAGAAATTTGATGTAGAAAAATACCTTGATGATAAACATATTCTTTATCAACAAGAGGGTGAGAAGAATATTGCTGAGGGATGGATTGGTGTTAACTGTCCTTTTTGTCCTGATGGAGATCCCTCACAGCATTTGGGAATAAACCTATATTCAAAAGGAATTAACTGTTGGAGGTGTCCTGCCAAGGGAAGTATCACTAAGTATATAATGAAAATTGAGCGTAAATCTTTTTCCCAAATCATTAGTCTAGTGAAAACGTATGCAAACACTCTTTCACTTGAAAATCTAAAGAACTATGACAGGACAGATGCGGTCCTTGTGAGGAATTTGAAGCATGACTTCAAGCTTATTTCAGAATTACAAACAATCCATAAACGATATTTAGAATCCAGAAATCTTGATGCAGAATATATCTATAATAAATTTAAATTGAATTGTATAGGACCTGGTGAAAGAGACTGGTCAAATCGTTTATACATTCCAGTTATACAAAGAGGTAAAATACTTTCTTATACAACAAGGGCAACAAACAAAAATCCTAAATTACCATACAAAAATGCTCCGGTAGAATATAGTGTCCAAGATATTAAAGAATTACTTTATAATTATGATACAGCAAAAGAAATAATAATTGTTACAGAAGGACCTGGTGATGTATGGAATACAGGAGACGGATTTGTTTGTACTTTTGGAACAAAATTTACTGATTATCAAGTTTCATTAATAAGAAAACATAAAAAGGTCTTTATTTTGTTTGATAAAGATGCAGAAATTCCAGCTACCAATCTACTTCACCAAATTAATGCTATAACAGATGTTGAACTACTTTTATTATCAGAAGGCGATCCAGGTGAACTTTCATTAGAAGATGTAAAGAGTTTAAGAAAAATGATATTTGGAAAAATCTATTAAAAAGAGGAGAGGGCCTGCTTTGACACAGACCCTCTTAGGATGAATGGAACAAATAAATAAAAAGAAACAAAATGTGATTACATATTACAAAAACTAAATTGGTTTGTCAAGAACTTTTTTTATCTTGACAAAAGTTTATTTTTTAAAGTATAGTCACAGTAACAAATAAATAAAAAAGGAGATAAAAATGGCAAAACAAGGTCCGAAATATCCAATTATTCCCCCAAATGATATTATGTTTTGTGTCGATTTTCCCAAAGCTTTATTCCAAACCAATATTTTAACCAGTGATGAAAAATTTGTATTAGTTGCCCTTTACCTGCAAGAATCTTTAGATCTGTCCTTAGAGGAAATTAGTAAATTTTCTGGTCTTCCTGTAACAACAATCCTCAAATGTATTTCTGTTTTAGAAGATAAATTATTTATTACTACCGAACCCTGTCTTGAAAATAATTCTAAAATCCATTTTGACTTTTATGATCATGATATTTATAAAGGAGGATGGCCTGACGGAATAGACCCGAATAACTCTATAGAAAGGACAAAATGAAAACAGAACCCAAATATCCTAATATTAATAAAAAAACAATGCGTCATTTTCTTAGATTACCTAAATCTTTATCAGCCTATAAAGAATTAAACAGTAGTGATAAATTAGTCTGGGCTTGTCTTTACAACTTTTCAAATGATAAAGGTATAGCTTGGCCTAAACAAATAACAATTGCTGATACAGTAGGATTAAGTACCGATCAAGTAATTCGATGCATTAAAAGATTAGAAGAACAAGATTTTATATGGAAAGAAAAAGCAGAAGGATCTAACCATAGACTTCATGTAACAAACAGATATTATATTTTAGCTCATCCGATATTAGAAGACTGTGAAGAAATCACCTCGCATCCTGCTACTTCTAAAACTGAAATCACCTCGCAACTTGCTCCCTCGTATACTAGAAAAAGACTTAATCAAAATCTAAAAGACTGCATAGTCTTTTCTAAAGAAAAGAGTACGCAAAGCGAGCCTTCTTGTGAAACAAAATTAACACATTGTCTAAAAGAATCCCGGGATGATTATTTAAATAATAATACAGTAGATTCTTGTCCAGAAGATATTGCTCCATATGTAAATTATTGGGAAGAACATTATAGTAAAACAAGAAGGGTCTCAAAAACATTTGATCAAATCACTCAAACATTGCGTACAATGATTTCCGGCTCATTCTTTGATAATAAAAATGTAATGCCAGGATATACATTGTCTTTAGAAGATTTCCAAACGTCAGTAGATAATTATAAATTAGCAATGCAAATAGATCACGGTGCTTCTCCTGATAGAAAACCCATTAAATATACATTATTGTCCTTTCTATGGAATTGGAATGCTACTTCACTAAAATGTCCATTCATTCGATACTTACAGTATAAACCAAAGCCGATTGAGAAACTTTATACAGATATTAATCCTAAATTAACAGCCTATCTTACTGAATTACTTATAAAAGAAAATCAATGGACTAAAAATCATATCTTCCTTGCAACAGAAGAAGAAAAACTCCGTTTAGCTTCAAATCAATTCCATCGTTGGTATAATGAAAATCAAAACAGATTCATAACTACTCGTAATTTATATGAAATGGCAGAATTATATTTTCTTTCTATAGCAGAAAGCTTGCCTGATACAGTTAAACCTTCTCCTGGCCATCTATGTTCAGAAAGAACCTGGAAAAGAGTCTTCCCTGATTTCTGTGAAAAGCGTGGACTATTGAGTAAAGCAGTACCAACACAAAAAATAGATCCGGAAGTTATCAAGCAAGATATGGAAAGAGAAGAAAAAGAAAGACAAAGACTTATATTGGAGAATCAGGATTGGTATGACAGTTCCTATCATAAAACAGCATAGAAAGATACTCAATGGCCCTTATTCAACGGAAAAAGATAGATGTTGTTATAGAGAAGCGGATAATCCTAAGCATGATTGTATCAAAAGAATTTTTCACTGGTATATACGAAAGTTTCAATATAAATTATTTTTTAAACCCTCACTTGAAAACAATTGCTAAATGGGTTAAATCATATTATGAACTTTATGGAGAAGTTCCTGAAAATGATATGAACAATGTGTTTATTAAAAAAAGTACCCAATTAAAATCAGAAGATGTGGAAGCAATTGAAACAATCCTATTAGAACTAAATGAATTATATGAAGCTTCTGGTAAAGCAATTAACGCTCCTTCAGCCATTGATACTGCTATTGAATATTTCACAAAGCAGGAGATGGAACAGCGCATGAAAGAAATCAGCTATTTATTAGAGCAAGACCGAGTTAAAGAAGCAGAAGCAGTATTCTTGAATATCAAACCTATTGTAAAATTAACGAACAGATGGATAAACCCTTTGTCTGATGATGAAGTTTTCAAAGTGTTTGAAGAAGATAAAGACGAATTTTTATTAATGCCTGGTGATCTTGGTGAGTTTCTTGGGAATATTAAAAGAGGTTGGTTAGTTGGTATATCTGCTCCATTTAAAAGAGGCAAAACATTCTTTGCGTTAGATTTGGGTGTAATAGGATTACTATCCGGCAAACGTGTTGCTTTCATATCGCTTGAAATGTCTCCTACAGAAATGACCGGACGTTTAATAAAAAGACTTTCTCCTTCTATTGATCCTGTTTTAAAAATAAAAAAAGAAATGAATTTGATGCCTGTGTGGGATTGTGCTAAGAACCAAATAGGATCTTGTATAAAGCCGGGTAGATTCAGTAGAGTTTCTTTATTGGTCGATAGTATTAAACCAGATGTTGAGAAATTCAATTTTGGTTCCTCAACGTATGAGCCTTGTACTTTTTGTAAAGATCATCCAGAATATAAAAATGAATTTGAACTTGATTCTTGGTTCATAGAAAAAGAATGGGATGATTTTCTTTACCCTACGGTAGCTAAGAAAATAGAGCAAATTAATAAAATATACGGTAATAGAATACGGTTCATGTCTTTTCCTAAATTTACTGCAAATGTGAAGGATATATATCAATCGCTATCCCAACTTGAAAAGTATGAAAACTTTATTCCGGATATTCTCATTATTGATTATGTAGATATTTTAAAAGCAGAACGAGACAATCTTGTTGGTGTAGAAAAAGAAGATCAATCTTGGATGGCTTTGTCTTCTTTAGGTCAAGATAAAAAAATGACCGTTATTACTCCTACTCAAGTAACAAGAGAAGGCTTAGAAGCTGAAAGCATTAAATCAAAGCATTCAGCAAGATGGATTGGTAAGCTTGGTCATGTCGATGTGCTATTTGGATTGAACCAAAGTAATGAAGAAAAGAAAGCAGGCCGGATGCGAGTTGGTTTGATCGCCCATCGACATAAGTACTTTGATGAAAACAAGCAAGTCACTATTCTCCAGAATATTCACGTTGGACAAACACATTTAGATTCCCTCATAAAAATAGTAAAAAAAGATTAAATAACCTAAAAAAACTATTGACAGCCCTCATAATTATGTTTATTATGAAATCAACTTGTTTTTCAATCTTGTAAAAGAAAGTGAGACTTTATGCCTAAATTCAATTCAGTAACAAACAATATGGAAACAGCTTTTAGTGATGCAGAAGAAATCTTAGAAAACTTGAAGGATGAGTTAGACGAATGGTTAGGTTCTGTTCAATCAACAAAGTTAGCTTCAGGAGCAAAAGCAGAAAAGGTAGAAGATGCTTTAGGTGAAGTTGATGATGCTCTTTGTGAACTATCCGAAATAGATGATTTAATAAACGAACTCTTTGTCCACTTCCCCAAAATTAAATATTCTCAAAATCAAAAACCCATTATATCCAGAAAAGACAAAGTCCGTAATGCCATTAATATTTTAGAAGCTATTTTAGAAGCGATTGAAAATGGTAATTCTTCTTTATGGGAGGATGTTGATGATGTTACCCAAGGTATTGAGAATCTCACTTTCACATTGCATAAATTAAATAATATAGAATTTTAAGGAGGAAGTATGGATACAGGCGAAGGACGTTTTGAATATTTAGTACCTCCAGAAGAAGCAATTATGCGTAAAAAGTATCCTAAATCTAAAGGAATTTTCACTATTGGTGAACTGTTGGAAATCAAAGGTAGCAAGTTTAAGGTGAAAGAAATTACACCTTTCGGAATCAGATTAAAATTATTGAAACAAGAATAAGGAGGAAATATGCCAACAATGACTGTTTGTAAAAGCTTTGACTTTGCGGCTTCACATTTTTTACCGAATCATCAGGGAAGGTGTAAAAATCCGCATGGCCATAATTTTCGGTTAGAAATAACTGTTTCAGATAAGGAGAATACTGTTCAAGATGTGAATGATCCTGAGTTTGGAATGATTCTTGATTTTCAAAGAATGTCAGAAGTAGTTAATACCTGGATAATTAATAAATTAGACCACACCCATTTAAATGATCTTTTTGATAACCCTACAGCCGAAAATATGTGTAGATGGATTTATTATCTTCTTTTAAATAAATTTCCGAAACACATTGTTTTAGAAAAAGTAAGATTATATGAAACCGATAAATGTTATGCGGAGCTAACAGCATGAAAATCAAAAGTAAATGGACACAAGAAACAGGTAATTGGGACAAGGCCACAAATAAATATATTAACAGAAAATTTTTGCTCATATCAAATAGAGAATTGGAAATGATTATTATAAAAGCAAAAGAAAAGAATAAGGATATATTAAAATTTGAAGGCGGACCTACTGGATATGAAAGTTATTACATTTCTGATCTTTTAAAAAATAATATAAAAACAGGTGATATGTGTATTTGCGGGGGAACAATTAACAGTTGGGCAAACTGTACTGTTCCAAAAAAAGAGGTTTTTGATTTCTTAAGGGAGAACGGTTATGAAAATCAATGAAATTTTCAGAAGCATTAATGGTGAGTGGAACTTATTTGGTCAAGGAAGTTGGGCTACTTTTATCCGAATGCAAGGATGCACTTTAGGTATAGGTGGATGCTCTTATTGTGACACCAAGCAAGCTCAAGATGGAGAATTGGGTTCAGAGTGTTCTTCTAAAGAAATTCATAAAGCAGTCCAGCAGTTACATTGTCAAAATATTTTAATCACAGGAGGTGAACCATTTGAACAAGAAGGCGATTTGTCTTTACTATGTAGATTACTAAAAGATTCAGGTTATTTTATTTCAGTAGAAACTAACGGTACACATTGTGTTGAGAATTTAATTCCTAATGTAGATTGTTTCATTGTTGATTGGAAAGGTCCGAGCGCAATAAGTGAAGATGTTTTTAATTATAAAAATTTAAATTGTCTAAGGGAGAAAGATTTAATCAAACATGTAATTTTAAATGAAGGAGATTACCAATTTGCCAAAGAAAAAGCTATAGTGTATAAACAATTCAATCATGTATTCAGTCCGTGTTTGTCCGAAGATATAGAAAAAAATGTAATGCAGGCATCCATGTTATATAATAAAATGGAAAAAGATTCATTATTTCATGTCAAATTTAATTATCAGATTCACAAACTAATTGGCTGTAAATAGCCGGAAAGGTGTTAAAAATGTACGATAAAACCGATTTTAAAGAGTTGAAAAAAGTATGCACAATGTTGAACGAAATGGAAGAAGTAACCGAACAAATTAAACTGATCGGAACAAAGAAAGATGCTATCTGTGAATGGTTTATTGCAACTGTAGAAAAGTTGGATGAAGATGGTATTGTTCTTGATGAAGCTATCATTGCTTTTTACAATGACGGTTTGATTAAGAATGAAGTAGAAGAAGAAGAAAATGAGGACGGACTTGACGAAAACGATTATGGAAACCCGACAGACGATTCCAAGGATGAAGTTGAAAAGGAAGAAGTGACGGATGTTCCTCCTGAAGGTAAAAAAGGAAAAGGACGCCCAAAAGGACCTGCAAAAGAACCTAAGCCCAAGAAAGAGAAAGTAGTAAAAGAGAAAGTAGATAAGCCCAAAAAAGAGTATGAATTGTCTCCGTTGGGTTCAAGAAAAGGTTCTCAAGCATACGATATTGACCTTATGGTAGTTACTGGTCTTACTCTGAAAGATGCGGCAGCAAAATTGGATACTACACCTTCAAGAGTTCATAGCCACATTAAACATTTGATTACTAAAGGTTTCAGTATTCCTTCTAAAGATGGTGTATATAAGCTCGTAAAATAAGGATAAGTTTAATGACTCCGGATCTAACAGAGAATGAACTCAGCGTGGCTCATCACATAGGAGAACTTCTTTACGAGTTAGGTTTAGACTTGAACGATACTCATTTAAGGGAAACTCCCGAGCGTGTGGCAAAAATGTACTCTCGGGAGTTTTTCAAAAATATCAATTCTGAATTTACCAAAGAAGAATACTCCTTACAACCGAATATAGAAGGTTATGATGAAATTATTTGTTCTGATAAAATTGAACTCGTTTCCATGTGTTCTCATCATTTACTTCCTTTTAAATTTCTTGCTTGGATGATGTATATTCCAAGCAAAGAGATTATCGGGGCTTCTAAATTCGCCCGATTGATTGATCATTATTCAAGAAGACCGCAAACACAAGAAAGACTTTGCCATCAGATCATAGAAAACTTTGTGACTCATGTTAAACCTAAGGGTGTAATGATTGTTATTCGTGGTCATCATGATTGTATGCAGTCTCGAGGAATAAAACAAAGTGGAAACGGATTTAGCACTTCTGCTGTACGTGGTATTTTCAAACAACATAGCCATTTAGAAATGAAAGGTTATGAACTTATTAAAATTTCTTTGCTTCATAAGGAGTAAACAATGAATCCAACAAACGTAATTATTAACACAAGATTCCCTGCATTTCATAATTGGCCTGATGCTCCTCAAGAAGTACATTATCTTAGAAGCATTCACCGACATGAGTTTCATGTAACAATGAAAATCAGAGTAGAGCATGAAAATAGAGATGTGGAATTTATAACAGCTAAAAATGATCTGGATAGTATTATCGGAGAAAGTTATGTGAATAGAAATTATTCCGGCTTATCTTGTGAGCATTTATGTAATGAACTTTATGCAGATATGAAAGAAGGCATTGGATATCATGTTGTTTACGTTTGTGTAATGGAGGATGGTGAGAACGGAGCTGAGGTGTTTTATGATTAAGAGACGACTTTTCACAGGAATAGAAGTAGAAGGTCCAAAAAGAAAGACAAAAACTCTTTTTGTTGGTGATAGATATATAAAACTTTTGGAGATAATTAAAGCATTAGAAGATAACCGGGATATTAGAAGAATTTATTTTGGGGCTGATAATAATCCAGGGCCTCCTTACAATGCTGAGGAAATTTTTTCTTTTTTGAAAGACCATGAATATGAAATTGTAATTGAAATAGAATATCCCAAACAATTAGATTTTATTCCTGAAAAGTTTTTTGATAGGACATTCATGCGGGTAGTTCTTGCTTTACCTTATACTTATAAATCTAAATCCCAAACTTTGTATATCACAGATTTTAAATTGGTATTTAAAGACAGATTGAAATGGTGGAGTGTTCATCACCTAAAAGGTAAAGTTACCCGCTTGGATGATCCGTTATATAAACAAGATAAAACAATCTTATAAGGAGAAAAGTTATGCTCTGGTACTTTCCGTTAGAACCGTATAAAGAAAGATACACTATGCAACTATCAAGAAAAGATGATGGTTGGATTGAATCTGTTCTTAAAAAAAGAGATATTGCTTATACAAGAGTAGAGGGTAAGCGTTTTACTGATGAAATTAAACAAGGTTCTGTTCTTGATGCACACGGCAGAGGTATCTGGTCTTTAACCCAAGTAGCTTATTTTCTTGAAGCAATGCATAACGGTATAGTAAGGCGTGGCGATATTCTTTATTTCGATGATTTCTGGACTCCAGGAATTGAAGCGATTAAATATGCAGATGAACTAACCGATTTAAATTTAAAATATTTTTCCATGCTTCATGCTCAATCCGTTGATATTTTTGATTTCACTTACAGCATGAGAAGTTGGATGCGTCCTTTAGAAGTAGGGTATGGTAAAATATTTAACGGAATATTTGTAACAAGTACTGAACTTCAAGACCTTTGTAAAATGAATAATATAGGACCAAAAGTTTATCTAACAGGTCTTCCTTATCAATCTTTAGAAGTGAAAACACACTTTCCAGAAGTATTGCCGAAAAAGAAAAGACAAGTTATCTTTACAAGTAGATGGGATACTGAAAAAGATCCTAAGTTTTTTCTCAATGTGGTATCTTATATGAATCAAATGTATCAGGATCCGCCAAAGTTTCTTGTCACAACTTCAAGCAGTAAAGAGCCTTCTATACCTTCTTATTTAAAAGATTATATTGAAGTCAAAACAAATTTAACCAAAGAAGAATACTATTTCAATTTATTGGAATCTAAAATTCAATTCAATTGTGCAGATCAGGATTGGGTTTCTTGGACCTTACTTGAAGCACTTACTTGTGATTGTCGTCCTGTTTATCCTTATTTCAGATCGTTTCCGGAATGTTTACCCCAAGAATTTCTTTATGTTAAAAAAGATGTAAGATCGGCAGCAAAAATGATAATGCGGCATATTGATGAAATCCCAAGAAAGTGGGATTATCTTTATACATCTTTTGATCAATCTTTTGAAAGATGCTTGGATATCATGTTTACAGGAAAAACAGAGAACCCACTTTATAAAAAGAAATAAAATGAATCCAAATATAAAAGTATTTCTTGATTCAGGAGCGCATTCCCTTTACACCGAACATGTTATTAACAAACAAAAAGAAAGGAAAGATGTTTCTACACTTGATTTTTCCTTTTATGACTCCGAAGAGTTTTGGACCTACGTTGATAACTATGCGGAATATGTAAAGAAAAATGTTGACTTGTTAGAATTATATGTTAATATTGACGTAATCTTTAATGCAGAAGGAACCTTAAAAGTTCAGAAGTATTTGGAAGAAAAACATCATTTAAACCCTTTACCTGTCTTTCACCCTAAAGAAGATTTTAAATACTTGAAACACTATATTGATAATTATGAATATATCGGTATAGGAGGACTCGGTCAAGATATGTCAAAAAAAGATTACATATCTTTCGGTGACAAAGTTTTCAGTATGATTGGCAAAAAGAATACTCACGGTTTTGCCATGACTTCTTTACCTCTTATGAATAGATATCCTTGGTACTCTGTTGATTCAAGTTCTTGGGTCCAGTTCTCAAGATACGGCCTCATTATTATTCCGAAAACACGAAAAAATAAATATGTGTTTAATGAGATCCCTTGGATAGTAACAATGTCAGAAAGAAGTCCAAGAAGAAATGAACAAAATAAACACTATCAAACTTCCTCAAAAATAGAAAAAAGATATTTTAAAGAATACATTGAAAGTTTAGGATTTAAAGTTGGTTCTTCTGTAATGAATAACGGTAAAGAAGAAATAATAGAACCAGGAGTATGTAATGATGGTAGTCAGCGAGATTTCATTAATATGCTTTTTTATCTTGAAGCAGGAAAACAAATGGATTTAAATTTGTTTTTTGCAGGAAACTTTCCTCAAATGTTAAACTATGACAGAGAAGTGGAGGTGTCCGGAAAAGTTATAGAAATAGATGGTACATATCGTAGATTAATTTCATATTGGTTTGAAAACAATTCTGAAAACATTTTATGTTTGAAAAAAGGAGAAAGACCAGATGCCAAAATTACAAAAAGAAATTCAGTCAACACAGTTCCAAAAGAGTCTCCTCGAATCAGCTTTGAGGAAGGTTTCGCCAGGCTTAGCCGCAAAAGAGGTCATCGAGCAAATGACTCATTTCATTTTCACCGGTGAAGATGTAATAACCTATAATGATAGAATCAGTTATCACTATCCTTTTAAAACTGATTTTCCATTTTCTGTACCAGCAAAAGAGTTCCTGTCTTTTGTGTCTGCAAGTGAAGAAGATATCCAACTGATCAAAACAGCCGAAGGTATTATTAATGTAAAGAGTGGTAAAGCTAAAGCGTCTTTCAATGTTGTTGTATCAAATGATTTAGGAGAAGCCTTAGACAAGATTGAGGATAGTATTTTTGATCAAGAAGCAGAATGGTTACCTTTGCCGAAAGACTTTGTAAACGGTTTAGCTCTTTGCCAATTTAGTGTTGGAGGTGATGAACTTCAAAACACACTCACAAATCTTTATGTTACCGGATGTTCTGTTATTTCTTGTGACGGTAGACGAGCTTCTTTTTATGAAATGGATGAGGAAATTACTTCCGATTATTTCATGATCAAAAACAAAGCGGTTAAAGAAGTTGCTAAATTTAAACCAGTTGCTTATCTATTAAAAGATAATTGGTTGCATTTTATGGATGATAATCAAGCTGTATTAAGTGCAAGAAATACAGAAGGTGAATATCCTGTTGATGATGTTGTTGGATTAATGGAAAAAGTAAAAGGTAAGAAATTCAATTTACCTGCTGATGATTTCATTAAAGCAATAAATGTTACTTCTATTATGTCGGAATCAGAAGTAGCAAAGGAGAAATTAATTCGGATTATTTTTGAAGATAAGAAAATCACTTGCTTTGGAAAGAAAGCAAAAGGTGAATCATCTTATGAAATCACTTGTGATACTGTTCTGCAAAAGGATGAGAAAATGGAAATCACTCTTAATCCTGATTTTCTTAAAGAAATTCTTTCAACCTCTTCTTCTGTTGAAATTGACACAGAGATAAAAAAAGCTTTATTCACTTCCGGATCTAAATTCCAACATATACTACCATTTAAATAAAGGAACACTCATGGAACTTTTTTCCAAAGAATTTCTTGAAAAGAAAACAAAGGTTTTCTTTAACAGTAAAGAACCGGAGTGTTTGCAATGTGGTCTGTATCGTTATGCAAACACTCCTAAAATGAAACACTCTGGTAAAGGTGAGAAAAGAATCCTTATCTTATCAGAGTCACCGAGTAAACAAGAAGATAGTTACGGAAAAGTATTATCAGGTTCAGACGGAAACTTTTTAAAAAACAGTTTGCAAGATTTAGGAATTGATTTAGAAAAAGATTGTTGGAAAATAAACACAGTTGCTTGCAGAACTCATACCAAAGATACAGATAGAAAACCGAGCAAAGAAGAAATATACTTTTGTAAACCTGAAATAGAAAGAGCAATTCAATATCTAAAGCCTACTTTTATTTGGACATTTGGAACAAGTGCGTTAGAATGTTTACTTGGAGATGATTTTAAAAACAAAACTATGGAAAGGTGGAGAGGATTATGCATACCTGATAAAAAATATCAAACTTATATCTTACCAATGTTTCATCCTTCTCTTGCATTGTCTAAAAGTAGAGAAGAAAATTTTAAATCCTTTTTTCAACATGATCTGAGACATGCTGTTGAGTGTCTTGACAGGAGACCGTTCGATATCCTCGATTCTACAACGTCGGATATTGATATTTTAACAGATTGTGATGATATATGTGAAACGCTAGATAAAGTGATAAAAGTATCTCCTGAATATTTCTTCTTTGATTATGAAACAACAGGACTAAAACCGTTCTATCCAGGACACAAAATTGTTTCAATGTCCTTTGCAACTGAACTGTACCGTGCTTATTCTTTTCCTTATGATCACACTTCTATTTTTACAGAAAAAGAAAAAGAAGCAATAAAAACACGATGGACAAAAATTCTTTTAAATCCTGATATAAAGAAAGTGGCACAAAATATTCAATTTGAAGATTTATGGAGTAGTGTTCTTTTAAAAACAAAACCTGCTAATTGGCATTGGTGTACTCAATTGACAGCAAGATGCACAGATAATAGACGAGCAGGAAGTGGATTAAAATATCAAGTATATCGTGAGTTTGGTATTCGTCCGTATGATAAACACATTGAAGGATATTTAAAAGGAAAACCTTTTAATAAAGTAGAACAAATTCCGTTAAAAGAATTGTTAGAATACGGAGCATACGATTCATTATACGGATTTCAATTATTTCAGAAGCAAGTACAAAACTTTCCAAAATCTTGTGACGAAGGTAGAAAGATTTTGGCTGAATCATCTATTAACTTTTCTGGTATGACAGAAACAGGAATGAGAGTAGATGAGGAATATTTTCATTCTTCAATTGAAAAGATAGAAAAACGGATAAAGAAACTGGAAGAAAATATGCTCCAGTCTAAAGAAGTAAAAGCATTTGAAAAGAAATTTAAAAGAACACCTTTGCTTACTTCTAATCAAGATTTAGGTTTACTTTTCTATGAAGTAATGAATTTCCCAAAAGTTTACACCGACAAAACAGAGAAAAATTATTCAGTAGATAAAGAAGCTCTGGATAAAATAGACTCATTCTTTGTTTCCGATCTTTTAGATTGTAGAAAGCTTGAAAAAATTGCAGGAACTTATTTAAGAGGATTTTTAGATGTTACAGTAAACGGTAAGATTCATCCAAGTTTCAGTCACTCAAAAGCTATTTCTTTGAGATCAGAATCCAGTGATCCGAACTTTCAGAATATACCTGCAAGAGATGAAGAAGCAAAACAAATTATAAGAAAAGGATTGAAAGCTTTAGATGGATATAAGTTTTTAGAAGGTGATTATAGTGGAATCGAAGTGTACACCGGATGTTTCTATCACAAAGATAAAAACATGATTAAGTACCTTCAAGATTCTACTACTGATATGCATAGAGATACAGCCTCAGATATTTGGATTCTAAATAAAAATGAAATAACAAAACAAATACGACATTCAGGGAAAAATGGTTGGGTATTTCCTCAATTCTATGGTTCTTATTTCAAATCTTGTGCTAAGAATTTGTGGAATAATTTTATGGATACGCATGAAATGTGTTTAATGGATGGCACACCTATGCGAGATCATTTAGCATCCAAAGGAATAAAAACATATAAAGCATTTGAAGATCATTGTAAAGCAGTGGAAGAAATATTCTGGGGAGATCGTTTCTTTGAATATGATCAATGGAGAAAAGATATTAATGCTTTTTACAGAAAACACGGATACATTGAAACATTCTTTGGATTTAAGTTTTCTGGTTACATGCAAGAGAAAGATGTTACAAATTTAGGCATTCAAGGAACTGCTCACCATATTTTAATGTGGGCACTCAATAGAATGCAAGAAGAAATAGAGAAGAATAAATGGAAGTCTCGTTTTGCTGGGAATGTTCATGACTCAGGTTGTATGCATGTGTGGCCGGAAGAAGAAGACGATGTTGTAAACACTTTGTTGGATATTACCACTATTGAAGTTGTAGAAACTCACCCTTGGATTTTTCTTCCATTAAAATTTGATATTGAAATTACTGAAATAAACGGAAGTTGGGTAGATAAAAAACCTATAATTTTTGAGGATTAAAATGACATACGAAACAATAGCTGAGGAAATAGAAAAATTATCAGATAAATTAAAGCATCCGGATAAAGTAGCAAGAATGTACGGTGTGTATATGGAAATAGGTCAAATATTAATGAAACGATTTACAGAATTAAGAAAGGAAGAGAAATAATGGATTTTAGTGAAATTATGAGATTGGTTCATACTAATTCAAAAGATAAAGGATGGTGGGAAAAAGAAAAATGGTTTGGTGATGAATGTTCTTTATATCATTCAGAAATATCGGAAGCATTTGAAGAATTTAGAAAAGGAAAAGCATTAAAAGAAATTTATACTAATCCAGAAAAACCAAATAAACCAGAAGGAATTGCAATAGAATTAGCAGATGTTATCATAAGAATTATGGATTTTTGTCAAGGCAAAGGGATTGATTTAGAAGAAGCACTTTTGATTAAACACGAATATAATAAAATAAGGGAGTTTCGTCATGGGGGAAAATTCTTATAGAGAGGAAGAATGGGAAAGAATTTCAGGTATTGTGAAAGAACATGTAAAAAATTATACAGTACCTCAATACGGAGATTATCCCAATGATCCTATTACTGAATGGACTGTGAAAGATTGTGTTAGAGCAATTGAAAAATATTGCAAAAGAAACGGTAAAAATGCAAGAGAAGGACAGGATCAACTTGATTTTCTAAAAATTGCCCATATTGCTGGAATAGCTTTTCACAAAGGAGAAAAGAAATGAGTTATAAATGCCATAAATGTCTTCTAAAATGTAGCATTGAAACAGAAATTCCTCCAAACAATAAACCTGTTAAATGTGCTTTTTTCCCATATAAAGAAGCTAAATGGATTTTTACTGATACAAAAGAAACCAAATGTGAAACGTGTGAATTTTATGAACCAGATATAAAAAAATGTCCTAATTCAGTAAATAAATGGTGTCTTGCAAATAACTTTAAATCTTATGTGAAAAGGGGAACACTTCATCATGGATAGTTTACCAATTAAATATAGACCAAAAACAATTGAAGAACTTTGGGGAAATACTTCTGTTAAGGAAAGTCTTGAAAAAATTCTTACAAGGGAAGATCCAAGACCTGCTTATCTATTTACAGGACCTCCGGGATGTGGTAAAACAACTCTTGCAAGAATTGTAAAAGAGGCCTTAGGAATTGTAGACTTTGATTTCTATAAATATAATACTTCAAATACCAGAGGAATCGACACAGCACGAAAGATAGCAGAAGATTGTTTATATGGAGCATCTGCTGGAAAAGCAAAGATGTATCTGTTTGAAGAAGCTCACGGCTTAACTCCAGAAGCTTGGAATTGTTTTCTTGATCTATTAGAACATCCTCCAGGAAATACTTTCTTCGCCTTCTGTACTTCTGAATTTGAAAGAATAGGAGAAATTCTTAAAAAAGCTATTCATAGAAGATGTGCGGTATTTGAAGTTAATCTATTGAATGTTCCGGAAATGCGTAAACAATTAAATTGGATTTTAGATCAAGAAGGTTTTGAAACTGATTCAATAGAACTACTTTCTCCTGTTATAGATAAAATAATTACATGTTCAGGAGGTTCTCCAGGAGAAGCATTGAGTTTGCTTGATACTATCATTGAAATGGATGATGTAGATTTAATGTTGGAAAAAATCAATGAAAGTTCTTCATCCGATGTTACAATACGGGATATTTGCAAACTATTTATTGATCAAGAAACCGATTGGAAAAAAGCAAGAGACTTTGTTAAAAATCTGAAAGGAGATGCTGAAACAAACAGACGAGCTATAGTAGGTTACTTAGGCGCAGTTCTGTTAAATTCTGGAAGAAAAGATATTGCTAAAGCTATTCATACTTTATCAGATTCAACAAAAACGTATGGAAATGGAGTAACAGGTTTACACTTATTGCTTTATATGGCGATTACGAAGGAAGACTTATTCTAAAAGGTAGTTATTGTGGATAGTTATAAAATATGATATTATACTGTAAAGGAGAAGAAAATGCCAAAAGAATTAAATTTTCATGAAGATGTTAAAATTGATCCGTTAAATCTTATAGAAGAATGGAATAATCAATCTGTTCTATATTATGATTATGAAGTGGAACATTCTAAAAGAGAAAAGGATAAAGAACTTCTGATTGCACAAGCAAGTAAACTGGATAGAAAAATTAAAATTGAACGGTGTGAAATTGAATTAAAAATTAGAAAAGATCCTGAAGCATACGGAATATCTAAACCTACAGATTCAGCAGTACGAGCTATTGTTTTAACCCAAGACAGTATTAAAAAACTATATGATGAATATTTTGATATCCAAGAACGATTAGCAGACGCTAGTTATGAAGCAAGGGCTTTAAATGCCGCTTCTTGGAGCTTTGTTCACAGGAAAGATTCTCTCTTAAATATTACTAATTTATATTTAAAAGAATATTATGCAACTACTGTAGGAACTAAAAATTCAGGGCTTGATGATCAAGTGACTGGTTTAAAAACTACTTTAAAAAAGAGGACGTAATGAACGAATATACTGCAAAATTAGAGGATATACTTTTTGCAATACTTGTAGGTAATTCTAAAAGATTTGAAATTCAACATATTACCGGTTTATCTGATGAAGAATGCATAGAAATAGAAAAGGTATTTAATAACATAGTCAAAAACATTAAAAAACGAAAGGAAAAGTAACATGGCAACAGCCGAAGAACTCAGAAGAAAAATGGCAAAAAAGAAACAAGAGTTGGAAAGTTCCCATCAATCAGCTATTGAAAATAAAGATAAAAAGCAGTTCAGTAGAGGGAGTGTTATTATTAAAGAAAAACTTCCTGAAGGAGTAGGAATATGGAATCCTAAACCGGATGATCACCTTATTGATGTTCTTGCTTGGTTTGCAACAAAAGATTATCCTTCAGATTCAATTAAAGAAGATGATCCTGTTCCTTTTCTTGATTTATGGGTGTATAAAGGGGTAGGATCAAATGCGGATGATTTTGTTTCTCCTTCACTTACTTACAAGAAAAAAGATCCTATTGCTGAATTTCTAAGAACAAATAGAGATAAAGCTACTTGGAAAAGCAATAGTGCAAAAAGAAGATTGTTTTATCTTGTTTGGGTTCATGATACAGCAGAAGAAGAAGCAAAAGGCGTTCAAGTTTGGGAAGTGGCTAATTGGTTCTTTGGTGCAAAGATTGAAGAACTTGCTAAAAAACCCAGAGGTGGCGGAGCTGTTCTATATTCTGATTATTCTAAAGAATTGGGTAAAAGTGTTTTCTTTAGGATTAAAAAAAGTGGATCTTTTCAAAATGAAGATGGAAAAGCTCAAGACAGTTTAGAATATACAGGTCACCAATTTGTTGATAGAGATGCAGATATTCCAGACAGGATTTTAGAACAAATCTTTCCATTAGAATCTGTTATTACTCTCCATCCTTCTTATGAAGAAATTTATGAAGCTTTTTATGGAGAACCTTATGTAGAAGGGGCTCCGTCAACAAAGCATTCACAAGAGAATGATGATCCTTCCCAGGAAAAAGAAAGAGATTCTAACATTGATAATAGATTACAGAGATTGAAAAAACAAATGGATGCTGATGTAGAGTATCAAGGAGAAAGAGACATTGACACACCTCCTGTGAAAGAAGAAGAACCGAAAGAAGAACCGAAGGAAGAAGAAGTAAAGCCTGTTGTAAAAACAGGATTACGAAGGGTTATTAAAAGGAGAGAATAAATGTCCCAATTAAAGAAAAGATCCGATTTAGTTGACCAAATAGATAACCCTAAAGAAGAGGAAGAAGAAGTTGAAAAACTTGACCCTGATCATCTAATTCCATCAGGGTCAACTCATCTTAATTGTTGTTTATCAGATGAACCTAACGGTGGATATGGCATCGGAAAAGTATCAAACATAGTAGGGGACAGCTTTACAGGTAAAACTGTCCTTGCATTAACTTCCTTAGCAGAATGTGCCAATAGAAAAAGATTTAAAGATTTCCAATTGATTTATGATGATGCAGAAGCCGCTTGTTCTTTTGATATTAAAAAAATGTTCGGAAGTAAATTGAATGATAGAATAATAATAGAAGAATCTAATACAGTGGAAGAAGTTTATGGTTTACTTTTAACATTGATCAGAAAAGGAGAACCTTTTATTTACTTCCAAGACTCTTTAGATTCCTTAACTTGTGAGGAAGAAATGAAAAGAGTCGATCAAAAAATATTAAAAGAGAAAGGAGGAGAAGAAACTAAAGGCAGTTATAAAATGGAAAAACCGAAATTAATAAGTGAAATGTTACGAGTAATTAAAAAAGATATTAAAAAGGTTGAAGGTCATGTTTCTTTCATTTCACAAACAAGATCAAATATTGGTCCTGGTGCTATGTTCAGACCAAAAATAAGAACAGGAGGTGATGCTCTTACTTTTTATTGTACTCATATTATGTGGCTTGCAGTTGACCAAAAAATAACTACTGGAATAGGTAGAGCAAAAGTAGAACTAGGTCATGATGTAGAAGCAAGGGTGACCAAGAATAAAATAACCGGTAAAAAGAGAACTGCATATTTTCCTGTTTATGATGGATATGGAATTGATGATCTAACAAGTAATGTTTTCTTTTTAATGGATGCTGGTTTCTGGAAAAAAGCAGTTAATTCTCTTATTGTCCCGGAATGGAATTTCAAAGGTCTACCTTCTAACTTTGTAAAGTTTGCCGAAGAAAATCAACTACATAATGATATACGAAACATAGTAGGTGAAGTTTGGAAAGAACAGGAAAAAGAACGAGAATTTAAACGACCAGGACGATTTGAATAATGATTACAATAATTGACTGTAACGGTGTCTGCCATACTGTTAAACACTCTTTAGATGAAGCTTTCCTGAGAAAAGGAGGAATAATCTTTGGATTTTTAGATCGACTTCTTTCTTATGCTAAAACGATACCTACAGACAATTTTGTTTTCGCTTGGGATAGTAAGGAGAGTAAACGAAAAACTCTCCTTACTGATTACAAAGAAAAGGAAACACCAACTGAAAATGATCTTAGTGCCTATAAGCAATTTGATCAAATTAGAGAAATAATTTTACCAGCTTTAGGATTTAAAAATATATTGTATCAGAAAGGATTTGAAGGGGATGATGTTATTGCATCCTTTGTAAAATCTCATCCAAATAACCAGATAACTATAGTTACTTCTGATAATGATATGTACCAACTTCTTAATGATCTTGTTTTTTCCTATTCTATCATAAATAAAAAGTATTTTAATAAATCAGATTTTATTAAGAAACACGGAATAGATCCTTCTCTATGGTGGAAAGTAAAATCTATTGCAGGGGATTATGCAGCAAAAGGTTTGAAAGGTGTTCCAGATGTTGGTCATGTTTCTGCTATATCGTATTTAAAAGGAACTCTTTCACCTGGTTCCAAAAAGTTTAAAAGTATTGTCAGTGGTGCGTATGATGAACTGATAAAAAGAAATGAATCATTCTTAAAATTACCGATAGAAGGAACCGCTACATTTGAACTACAAAGCGAGACCTTGTATTCTAAAGACTTCTTACACGTTTTTAAAGAATTGAATTTCAGGTACTTTCTTTCTTCTGAAAAGAATTTTGAATGGACAACAAATTTTAACTTGACTTAAAGAAAGGTTCATGTTATATTATCTAATAAAAACAAATAGATAGTTTAAACAAAAGGAGAATAAAAATGTACACAACGGCAACACTTCCTGCAACTTTACCTGAAAATTTTACAGAAGATCAATGGGAAGCAAAAAGACTTGAGGTTATTGATTCTTTAGAAATTCTTTTGGAAATGTTAAAAGCTGATGAAATAGGATTTGAATGGTATTCACATGACGCTCAACTTGTTTTAAAAAGTATAGGTTGGGAGGAGGTAAAATAAAATGGCACGATCAGGTAGAAGGGGATGGGATTTCGTTAAAGTCGGAAAGAAGTACCAATATAAAGAAGAAGATTTTATTGCTATCGTTAAGGTTCTTGAAGATAATTCTGATGAAGAAGCTTACCGTTTTAAATTAAAAGTTTTAGCAGCCACTTATTCTTTTGATCCTATTTTTGATATTATGCATTCAAAAAATTTCGATGGTCTATATAATGGAATGATGCAATTTTATGAAGTCTTTGAATATGCTTGCACTTACACTTATGGAGAAAGCCAAAATTTTTATAATAATAACATAATTGCTGATTTAGGAGGTAATATAGATGAATGGAAAAGTAGCGAAAAAGATTAGAAAAATAGTTTATGGTGAAGATTTCTCCCCTAAATTTAGAAAATATTTTAGAGATACTAAATCAGGTAATATTATTTCTGATGAAAAAAGAAAATTATACCAATTAACTAAGAAACTATATAATCATGGCCGATAAAAGAAAAATAGTAATCCAAAATAAAAGGAGAGGACGAGCTTTCCAAGCCAAACTTTCCAAAATGACAAACGGAATGAACGTAGGGACACTTGGTGGAGAAGATATTAAACACCACACTTACAGCATTGAAGCAAAAGCTTATAAAGCATACAGAGGCGAAGCAGCCATGAAACAAGCAGAAGCCAATTGTCCTGAAAATAAAATACCTGTTGTTATAGTGCATATTACAGGTCAACGTCATGAAAATGATATTGTCCATATGCGATTTAGAGATTGGGATAAATTAGCTAATCCCAAAAGTGTTAATAACATAAGGAAAAAATAAATGGTAATTAAACACCCTTCTCTTGAAACAAACAAAAAAAGAACCTTATCAAGATCATTCCGAAAATCTTTAATCAATGACTTTATAGAAGATGAGGTTTTTGATGATCAAATAATTATAATTCCAACTGATCTTTTAAAAGAATTATGTGTGGTTGCTGATTGTCCGCCCTGCTATCTAACCTTTGAAAACAATATTGAGATTAATTCCAAATTAATACATAACGATTTTGTTACCGATATTGTTATAAAAAAGAGGATGCAATGAATCAATATATTGAATCAATAGAAATAAAGAACTTTCAAGGATACACTCATTCAAAATTTGAATTTGTTGATGGTTTTAATGTTATAATTGGTTCTACTAACGCAGGAAAATCTACATTAATCAGAGCTATTAAATGGTGTATTTTAAATAGACCATCTGCTGGATTTAGAAACTGGTATGTTTCTGCTTCCACTGAAATGTTTGTAAGAATTAATTTTAAAGATGGTTATATTAAAAGAATTAAAAATACTAAATTTAATGGTTATGAAGGAGAAAGTAGTTCTATTCCAGCTTTTAAATTAGAAGCTTTGAGGACAGATGTTCCGGAAGAAATAAAAATAATATCTGGATTGAATGATATTAATATCCAAGGACAACATGAAAAATTTTATCTTCTACAAGACTGGACGCCTGGTGAAATTGGTAAGAAAATATCTGAGGCTGTTGACCTTCAAATCATTGATTCCGTAAAAACTGTTTCTAATACCTATCTTGATAAAGTGGTCACAAGAAAAAATAATGTGGAAAGGGAGTTAACCGATACTAACGAAAAACTTTCAGAGCTATCCTACTTAGATGCAGTAGAAAAACTCATATTGGAAATCACAAATAAAATCCGGTTTGTAGAAGAAACTAACGACAAAATTCAAAGAGTCCAAAAAATATCTGTAGGATTACAGATTGCTAAAGAAGATAAAAAGGAAATTCAAGAATGGTTAAATATTGTTCCTTTATATCAAAAAATAAAAAAAGAAATTACACATTTAACCGGAACTCTTTATCCTTCTTATAATAAAATAGAATTACTCAAAGATGAATTAGTAAAATGGCAGAACAAACAGAAAGACCTTCAAACTAAATTTCCTAAAAGAGAAGTTATCCAAGATTTAATTGAAAAAAGCAAAGCACTTCAAACCATCAAAATCCAGCACGATAAAATTAAGACTATACATAATGAGTTACTTTCTTATAGATCGTTGAAGGACGACACTAAAGAATTGACGGAGACACTAAAAGAAAAGAGAAAAGTATTGTTTAATGAGCTAAAAGTTTGCCCTTTCTGTAATAAGGAGATAACCGATACTAATGAAAATATTAGCGATGGGGGATGTTCACATAACGGATCATCAACCCAAAAACCGAACAGACAATTACTACGAAACCGTAAAGTATAAATTACAATGGGTTTTTGATCTATGCATTGCAGAAAAAATCAAAGTAGTAATTCAACCTGGAGATTTATTTGACTCTTGGAAAGAATCTGATTTTGTAAAACAAGATATGCTAAGATTTTTTAGAAAATGGAAAGAACATGGAATACATATTTTTACTGTTTTCGGACAACATGATTTGCGATACCATTCTTCTGATAAATTGAATACACCTACAGCAATTTTAGAGGCCGCTGGAGTTGTTAGTATTTTATCAGAAATTCCGGCAATAGTAGAAGGCAACATTCATCTTTATGGAAGTTCCTGGGGAGAAGAAACAGTTTCTCCTGAAAAAGGTAAAATAAATATTCTTGCAATTCATTCAATGATTTTAGAATCAGAAAAATTATGGCCAGGACAAGAAGATTTTGATAAAGGAAAACATTTTCTTAAAAAGTTCCCGTTTGATTATATTATATCTGGAGATAATCATAAGTCTTTTTATATTGAAGATGGAGATAAACTTTTAATTAATCCTGGTTCTATGCTTCGCTCAAACGTAACACAAAAAGATCATAAACCTTGTTGTTGGATTTTAAATACAAAAACTGGAGAAGCAGAACAAGTAGAAATTCCGATTAAGAGTAATGTTCTTTCTTTTGAAAGTCATGAAAAAGAAAAAAAACAGAACGAGAACTTGGCAAAATTTATAGAGAATATTAAAACAAAAACTAAAATAAACGGATTAGATTTCAAGAAAAATGTTTCTGTTAAAATTGTAACCTTAAAGAAAGAAGTTCAAAATATTAGTAACAATATAATAGCGGATGCGCTGAGGAGGTTAGGATGACAGAAGAAATAAAATATCCTGAAGAAGTAAAAGAATTAGAGATAGAAAAAAGTATTTCTGATAAACCTATTACTTGGAAAGATTTAGATGAAATTAAGTTTCAGAGATTAGCAAAAAGTTGTCCGGATAAAATGATAGAAACTAAAAATGATTGTTGTATTAGAAGAGGTTGGAATAATGTTTTAGTATGTAAAAAAGAAAAGTGTCCTTTATGGTATTGGAGAATAAATTGATTTGTGTATGTGAACCTATTCTTAAATTTGGAAAATATGATAGTCACATGTCAGGTTGTAGAACTTGTCCTCATATTGTTGCTTGTAAAGAAAAAAGTGTTCCAGAAGAAGTAAAAGAAACTGTAAACAAAAAATTAATAAGACGAGGTGTAAAATGGAGTTCAATACTTAACAAATAAAAGTAAATTCTAAACAAGGTTTAATTGCCGCTTTTTATTGCGCTTTAGAAAATGAAGGTTCAAGTGGTAACCAAAAAATAAGTAAATATTTTAATTATGATAGATTTCCAACTGTAATCACATTACAAAGAAAATCAGGTGTGACAGTATTTAATATAAAACGTAATAATGATAAGGATGAGTTAAGAAAAGCAATTAAGAAAATCAGGAAAATAAAGGAAAAAGATTTATTAGTATAATAGTTTCCCTCGGCCTTATTTATTAACTTTTGTTCAAAACAAAAAAGAAAGGATCGAGTTTGCAGAAAAAAATACTGATTCCAAGTCAGCATTGGTAAATAGACTATTGAAGGCCGAGGGATTTTTTAAAACTAATCTTTGAAATTTAAAGGAGAAAAAAATGTTTGAAATTACTTGTACTTTTTCTTGGATAATACAAAATAAGATGTATAAACTTACATATAGAAAATACTTTTTCGGAATTTATTATTCAACTTGGGAAGATATATGGGATTTAGAATGAAAACCTTTATTATTTGTTCACTATTATTTCTATCCTCTTGTTGTCCAGGGTGGAAGATAAACGAAGTAGAATCTTTGAAATTTAAAGAAGCTACAAAACAAGATTATATTGAGTTTGGAGAAGGTGTTCTTTTCGCTTTTGCTACTCATTATATTGGTCATGTAATATATCTTGAATCAAAAGGTTTAGAATGGGAACAAAGAGGATTAACAGAATATATAAAAGAACCAATATCAAATGGAGAAAGAGAAGCTTTTGTAAGAAGTGCTTTTATTACTCAAATTATTCCTTCAATATTTTTAAACATCTATAAAAGAGATAGTTACTTTACAAAAGGTGTTGACTTCGGTAATTTTTCTGAAATAGTTTTTAATAAAGGTGATAGAGATTGGTTAGGAGAAAATAAAAATTTAGAATGGGGAGTTTACACAATAACAGCAACAGGTCTTTTAATTTACTAAGGAGTTAAATATGAAAGCAAAGGTTGTTTATACTGCTCAAGATACATCTGAAATTATAGAAATAGGAGATCATCGAATACTATGCGGAGGTCCTGGTGATGGGTTTTGTTCTACACACCAATCCTTTAAATGTATTGAAAACTTAACAGAAGAAGAACAGTTTGCCTTTCTAAATGCGGAGGAAATATGAAATTAATATCGTGTGATTTCTGCGGAGTAGTTCTTGACACAAATAAAATTTTTGAACCGGAAACACATGATCATGATTCACAGGAGCGCATTCCAGGGAATAGTGAATATGATTCCAAAACAAGAGAATTTATGCCAGTGATTGAATGTCCATGCTGTGACATGTCTATATTTTATCATAATGGAGAACGACCATGAAACAAATAATTGAAGACTTTGAAAAATTGGATAAAGAAATATTAAGAGCAGAAAAAGAAGAAGCTACGGTAGATGGTCAAATATCTTCTTTAGAAAAACAACTTAAAGATTTAGGTGTGGATAGTAAAAAAGTAGATTCTTACCTCTCCAACTTAAATAAAGAAATTATTACAGCAGAAGCCGTAATTACAAAATCCTATGAACAATTAAAAGAAAAATATGATTGGTAAGGAAAAATGATAATTTCTAAAGAAGAACAAGAAAGAATAGTGGATAAACTCAATGATGAGAAAGCCTCCTTTCGATTTCTCCAAACAAAGAAAAAAGATTTAGACACTTTGCTATATAGTTTAGAGATCGAAGAGGTAAACACTAAAGAGGCTCGTTCTTTTCTCCAAGTTATTGCAGAAGAAACTTTAAAAAACTTGGAATTTCATTTATCTACATTACCAACCTCAGCTTTATTTGCTATTGATCCTTCTTCTCCAAAACAAATAGCAGAAATAACAACAAAGAGGAATCAAGTAGAATGTTGTTTTTATTTTGATGAAGAAGGTAATTTAGATAAACCAATTGATTCAGCTGGTGGAGGACTTCTTGGCATTGCTGGATTTGGTAATAGAATTATGATGTGGTCTTTAAATCCAAATAGTCCTGTCTTAACTTTGGATGAACCTTTTAAAGACCTTAGTTCTGATAAACATAAAAATGCTTCCGAGCTTCTTCAAAAATTAACAAAAGAGATTGGTCTACAAATTATTATGGTGTCTCATCAAGAAGAAATTCATGCCCAAGCTGATAAAATATTTAAAGTTACTAAAAAAGGAAAAGAAAGTATTGTAACAGTTGTTTAATCTTTAACTTTTATATATCCGGTAACTTCATAAACACTATCTTCCGAACAAACAACTTGACAATCTATTTTATAGGTTTCACCTTTTACTCCCCCCTTTATCCAAAAATAAACATAAGGATTTACTATTATTTGATCTAAAGTCGTAATGAGATCAGAAGTAACGTCCACACCATTACAAATAGCGGTAACAGTAGCACTTTGTATTGTTTCCGAACCAATATCATCAGTAAAATTAAAACCTAAAAAGTATTGTTCATCTACTTGTTTAGGGGAAAAAACTTTTAATGTATCCATATAATCACCTTTATAAATAAAGTTCATAATCAGGAGGAGTAATTAAAATAACTCCATTACTGGATTTAACATAAAGTCTAAAAGTAGAAGAAACTACACAAAGAAGGTATTCTTTCATACCACCACCTAAACCGTTAATAAATCCTCTATTGAATCTTCTAATTAAAGGTACTCCGATAATGTCATGTCTTTGAACATTAAAATTAGTGGGGATAAAAGAAAAACGAACAACATCTTCTAAATACTCTCCGGTAGTTAAAATAGTCCCGTCTTTCTTTTCAGCTTCCCAAATATAATTATCTTGGATCATAAATATAAACCTTTTAAATAAGCATACAACATTAACTTTTATATATGTCAATAAAAATTAAAAATATTTTCAATACCTAAATCTCATCGTAAGCCAAAGTTAAAGTTTCTCCAGGTTTTGTGGCCATGGTCAAGTACATTTCCACATGACCGGAAAAATAAGTGTCGTAACCCATCAAATTAAAACTGGCATCAACTGGCTGACAGGTTGAGCCGTTGGCACTAAATCCACCAGAATGATCCCACCATCCTGTCATGGGTGCTGTATCAGATCGGTTAAAGTTGTCCAGTATCCCTGTTGTTGGAAAAGACATTTGTGTTACTTCTCCTTCAAATCGTACATTATTCGGCTGCGAGACAACCTGCGACTGAGGCAAGCTGTCTGCATAAACCGAGTTACATAAAAATATTAAGGCCCATAGCCATTTCATTTTATCTGAATCGTGACCGCTGCATTTGGTATCGTGATTAAACTTCCCTCTGGCAACATATCCCCAGGGGGTGCCCATCCTGGTTTAGCAAAAGCGACGGTATTACTTGCTCCAGACTCACCAGCGGCATTATACGCTTTCAGCCACATCGTATAATCCTGCCCGTACTGCAAATTGCAAAGGGTGTCCATGTTCGCCAATGTTACCGTGGCCGTTGTCTTTACCACAGAGGCCTTTAAAACCGTTTTAGAATAAGGCGTGTCTGTTTGTCCCGCTTCGTTGAAGTAAACCACATAACCTGTGATTTTGTCCCAATCCGTTGGGGTATCCCACTGTAAAGAAGCTGCGGAAACTGAAAAGGCCATGGCCAAGAACAACAATGTTGCAATGATTGATTTTTTCATATTTCCTCCTCCTCCTTAAGAAGTCTATTTGATCTCAATGATTCCTCTTTAATCATGTTTATTACTTCTTCATAGTTCATTTGAGTAATCTTTTGGTATTTAGCAATTAAAGTAATAATCACATCCAGAAGGACTCCGGAAACATTAATAATTTCTTCTCTGTTCATACTCATTTTAACACCTCCAACAATAAATTTTTACAATCAAGCCAAACTTGTCTATCCTTTGTAAAATCATAATTCTTATCCATTACATGCTTCTCCCAAGTATCAAGGGCTGTATCCGTTGCTTTTAAAGCTGTACGAATATTTACTCTTTTTTCCATCGGAATAGTAGCAGCTACTTTAATATATTGCTCCATCATATCATTAAATTCTACTCTGGCAGCAAGATATTTCTTTTGAGGAGTATTCAGATCAATTCCCAAAGTAGCACAACTAATTAAGCTTCCACATAAAAATAAAATAACTAAATAATTTAATTTTCTCATACCTTCTCCTTATTTTTTAACCATTTCGTAAAGACCTACAGCAGTTGCTCCTGTCATAAAACCTTGTACTAAATAGTCAATTAATATTTTAAATCCGGAACCTGCATCATAATAAAAACAAACAACACCAAAACCTAAGCCTAAAAAAACAGAAATAAAAGGTTTCAATTTATTTTTAATTATAAAAGTTCCAAAAATCAATTGTAACAAAATACTAATAATAACACTCACACCGATTGAACCTAAAATCATATTTATTTCTCCTTAAGGTTAAAATGTGGTAAATCTACTAATTTAGAAACTTTTCGGATTTGATAGTTTCCTCCCCAAACAACGGATAATTTCATTTCAGAAGCCACCTCTAAAGCATACGCTGCCATTTCATAATGTTTTGCTACATCATTTTTATATTTATTATAAGGATATGGAGCAATATCTACTGCTCTAGAAAGATAAATATTATGTTTACTATT
>Ga0180732_1000115_pt1 | contig 80650 bp, 79 predicted proteins | sample KR11_01MetaG_FD_148674 | JGI IMG/M metagenome (GOLD analysis project Ga0180732, IMG submission 148674) | Groundwater microbial communities from the Olkiluoto Island deep subsurface site, Finland - KR11_0.1 MetaG | ecosystem: Environmental > Aquatic > Deep subsurface > Groundwater | place... | reverse complement strand
ATATCAATGGTAGTTGCATTCCATGTTCCTCCTGTGATTGTTCCCAAAGTAACAATTGAAGTTGAACCAGTGTTTGGTAATAAGGCCATGGTTCCTAATCCAAGGGTATCCCTGACATTGGTTGCTGCAACATCATCCAATATTGTTCTTGCAAAAGAAGTTAGAGTTGTTGTTGAATACGCATCGCTTCCTGTGAGATAAATCATTTGGTCTGCTCCTGTGCTTAATCCTGCAATGGAAGTTAACCCTGAATCCAATGTTTGAAAATCAGCTGTACAGACAATTCCTGTTCCTGAAATATATGTGCAGGCCTTGGTTGTTGTCAGAGTTCCTTCTGCTAATGAAAGAGTGTCTCCTGATTTCTGTAAAAGGGTTCCGCTCACTGCTAAGTTTGTATAGTCAGAAATATCAATGGTAGTTGCATTCCATGTTCCTCCTGTGATTGTTCCCAAAGTAACAATTGAAGTTGAACCAGTGTTTGGTAATAAGGCCATGGTTCCTAATCCAAGGGTATCCCTCACATTGGTTGCTGCTGCATCATCCAACATTGTTCTTGCAAAAGAAGTTAGGGTTGTTGTTGAATACGCATCGCTTCCTGTGAGATAAATCATTTGGTCTGCTCCTGTGCTTAATCCTGCAATGGAAGTTAACCCTGAATCCAATGTTTGAAAATCAGCTGTGCAGACAATTCCTGTTCCTGAAATATATGTGCAGGCCTTGGTTGTTGTTAGGGTTCCTTCTGCTAATGAAAGAGTGTCTCCGACTAACTGAAGAAGGGTTCCAGCCGCAGCAAGATTTGTGTCTGTGGAAACATCAATTGTCGTTGTCCCCCAAACTCCACTTGCCACCCTTAAAAGCCCTGACCAAGAAGATGTGTCTATCCCTGTTCCGCCGTTTGCGTTCGTCAATGGATTGGTCAATGTCAACCCTGCAAATGTTGGCGAAGAAGTAGTTGCAATATCTTGAGGAAGAGATAACACAATTGTGCTATTAGCTCCATTATCTGTAATAGTAATTTGGTCTGCTGTTCCAGTTAAAACCCTTTCATCAGTTAAGGCAGAATTGGCTGACAAAACAATATATTCCGCATCATTAACACCTGACTGCCCCCAAGAAAGATTACCTGCCCCATCTGTTGTGAGCGCATATGTGCTTGTGCTGTCAGAAGAAGGCCAGATATATGGGACGCCATTAAAAGTGGTTGTGCCTGAAACAGAGAGCGTACTGAAACTCGTAGTGGTTGCTGTTAGAGAATCAATAACTGCGGTCTGCAAAGTTGCTGTGCCGACTACGAAAAGTTCAGTGGAAGGAGTTGTGGTGCCTATTCCAAGATAACCGGAATTATCAATGACTATCTTTTCGTTTCCTGCTTGTTGGAAATTAGCTATCCATCCTGTTCCTGTTTGGTTTACGGTAAACGCAGAGCTTGTGCCAGTAGAAGAGGCAGTGATAGAGGTTGCTCCTGAATATGTTTGAGAGCCAGCAACAGTAATATTGCCTGTAAGAATCAAATCCTCTGCTGTGATATCCACAGCAGAAAAGTTTCCAGAAGTCGTGATGTCTCCAGTGGAAGTTATGGTGCCAGCAGAAGCAAGATTCCCAGAGGAATCAATAATGAGTTCGTTGTTGGAGCCAACATAAAAATATGTCTTGGCTGTTATTGGTGATTCAAATATTGAAGTGGCATAGACCAATAAATCATCACTGGAATCAGTGCCTATTTGCATGCTGTCCCCTACGCTGAAGTTGGTCGCAGAACCAGAACCGGAAATTCCGAGTGAAGCAAATGTGGCGTTGCCTCCAACCTGCAATCCTTGGCTAGCGATATATACAGGAGCAGAGGAATGCGAGACCTGACCAGTTGGATATGATTTAATTTTCTCGCCTATTTCTGATTCCCATTCCTGAATAAGAGCTAACTGGGCTTTCAGTTCTTTTAATTCTTGAGTTGTCGCAAAATCAATTGTTGTCTGGGTTTCAATAATTTGTTTGGGAAGAACTTGGGTAATCTGCTGAACTTCTTTAATAATATTTTTTGTGATTACTCCATTCTCTTTTAGATAATCAATGTCTTGTCTTAAAGATGCAATTGAACTCTCTGTATAGTCGCCTTGTTCTATGAACTGGTTAATGGAATCAATTTTCGCTTCAATAATTGATATTCTGTTATTGTCCTCGCCCCAGGAAACGGTTTTGGGTCTGGCAACAAAAATCCCTCCCAGCTTATCTCCAAGCCAATCAAAATATGAGGAAAAAACATGGGCGGTTTCCTGCCAAATAGTTGTCCTGTAAGCCACCCCGGACTCAACGCTCTGAGTCCATGCTTCATCAGAAACCAATGGAAGTGAAAAATCCATAACTAACCCGATTCCAGCTACTCCGCCATTCTTTAGGTCATCTGCAATTGAATCAAGAACTAATTTTGATTTTTGCCCCAAGTCAGTAAATGCGGTTTTAACATCTTTGACTACCCCTTGAATTCCTCCTTGGCCAAAAGCTAATGAAGAGATTAAAACAAGAAGCGCCAAACCAACCACAACACCTAATCTCAATGATGGCTGTTTCTGCCCTTCAAAAACAATGGCTGGCGAATCAGAACGAAAAATCTTTTGAGTGCATTTTTTCTCGCGTTTCAAAGATTGTTTTTTTGTTGACTGAACTGTTTCCGTTTCCTTTAGCGCAACTGCAACTGGGCCTTCAATTTGCTTGATAATATTATCCTCAATCTTTTGGTTTAATTCCTGCCTATATTCTTGCATTATAGCAAAATATTCATCTACCCATTCTTGTTTAGTTGCCCAATTTCTGCCCAATTTAACTGCTTTTAATCTGCCTTGCCTTGCCCTTAAACTTAAATACTCCTGCGAATAGGGGCTTCCCTCTGCAGCTTGAGCTAAAGAGATGTATTCTTTATGGTCTTTCGAGTTCCCCTCCATTATGGTCTTATTAGTTATCCGATACAGTATTGTGTCTCATTTTTTACTATATCGTATACATATATTGTCTAACTAAAAAAACCCTTGGTCAAGGGCTTGGTTGTGGATAACTCAAAAATCAATTAAACAAGTAAAAAATTAAGCAATTAAGCATATTAGTTGTTTGTTTGCTTAATTGTTAAGTCGTTGAGTTGATTCTTATGTTTTGGAGGACTCCAAGACAAATAAACATTGATATTAGAAAAGAACCACCATAGCTTACAAATGGCAAAGGACCGCCAATTACTGGCAAATACCCAATATTGCTGCCTATGTTTATAAAAAATTGCGCCATTACAACAAACCCGACTCCTAAGGCAAAAAGACGAGAAAAATTATTATCTGCGCATAACGCTATATTCGTTATGCGCCAAAAGAAAACAAAAAATAAAAAGATAATGCCTATTATGCTTAAAAACCCAAATTCTTCGGCTATTGCTGAAAATATAAAATCGGTCTGTGGTTCTGGTAAAAACCCTTGCTGGGTTTGTGAACCCTTGCCCAGCCCCCTCCCCAAAAGACCACCATTCCCAATAGCTATCTTGGTCTGCCTTTGATTCCAACCCACTTGGAGTGGCTCGTATTCTGGAACAGCGAAACTAATAATCCTTTCTTTCTGGTAATCTTTTAATAAAAAGCCCCATGCAAAAAGAAATAATATGATGCCACAAAGAGATAAAATGGCGAAATGACGCAAGCGAATACCAGAGACCGCCAAGACCCCTATCCACAAAAAAATCAAAACCAAAACAGAACCAACATCTGGTTGGATGAATATCAAGAATATGGGAATTGCAATATATGCGCCAGACAGAATAATATGACGGAACTTATACATTTCCACATGACGAGATGAAAAATATTTTGCCAAAAGCGCTATTATAACTATTTTCAAGAATTCTACGGGCGCAATCGCCACCTGTCCTATTTTATACCAACTCCTTACTCCTCTTATTGGATTATTGAAAACCAACAAACCAATAAGGGCTATTATGCCAAGCGCGTAAAGAATAAGAATGAAATAAGAATTGTCTTTCAGCCCCCTATAATCAATAAAGGAAATAATTGTCATCAATAACAGCCCAATGCCTAAAAATATAAACTGCTTATTGAAGTTTAAAAAACTATCTGCTGTGCCAGATGATGAGCTATATAATGACAAAAGCCCGATACCTGTTAGGATAACTGCTGTTAAAACAAGGGTGTAATCAAATTTTTTGAAATGACTAATAATTGTCATTTTATTATTTTGATAAAGTCCTTTTCTGACAAAATTTTGACCTTAAATTTCTTTGCTTTCTCTAATTTACTCCCAGGATTGCTGCCAACAACTAAAAAATCTGTATTTTTACTGACTGTATCAGAGGCGCTGCCCCCTAACTCCCATATGCGCTTATGGGCTTGTTCTCGGGAAATACTCTCAAGAGTTCCGGTTATTACAAAATTCTTATTGTCTAAAACCTTATTTTCCCTTTGTGGTGGCGGAGAGATGATAACTCCTACTCGTAATAATTTATCTAAAAATAAAAGATTGTCTTCATTATTAAACCAATTATATATGCTTTCTGCCACCCTCTCTCCAATATTAGGAATAAACTCAAGCTCTGCAATAGAGACCTTGATTAATTTTTCCAGTGTCTTGAAATGAACAGCTAAATCAAGAGCTGTTTCTTCTCCTATATGGCGAATTCCTAAGGAATAAATAAAGCGATTTAAAGGTAATTGTTTTTTATCCTGAATCTCTGCAACCAAATTATCAGCTGATTTCTCGGCGAATCTCTCTAATGGCATTAAATCGCCTTGCTTTAATTCAAAAAAATCCGCAGGTTGGCTCACTAATCCACTTACATTCAACTGCTCTATGATTTTAGGCCCCAATCCTTCAATGTTAAAGGCCTTTTTTGACACAAAATGTTCTAAAAATTCTCTCTTCCGCGCAGGACAATTATGATTCTCGCATCTCCAAATAACTTGACTTTTAGCCCTGACTAATTCCTTGCCGCAAACTGGACATTTGTGAGGAAAATTAAAGGTCTTTTCTTTGCCATCTCTTAAGTCCTTTAATACCATTGAAACAGCAGGAATCACATCTCCTGCTCTCTCTATGATAACCGTATCGCCAATCTTTACGCCTAATCTCTCTAATTCGTCTTCATTATGCAGTGTAGCCCTGGTAATAGTAGCTCCTCCTATTTTGACTGGCTCTAATATTGCTACAGGCGTAATTGCTCCAGTTCTGCCGACTTGCACATTTATATCTATAATTTTAGTAGTTGCCTGTTTTGCTAAAAACTTAAAAGCTCTTATAGCTCGAGGGCTTTTGCCAGCAACCCCTAATTTATGGAAAATTTGATTGTTATTAACCAAAATCACTACCCCATCCACTTGAAATGGCAAAATATCCCTGTTTTTTTGGGTTTCTTCCCAAAAATTCACTGCTTCATTTAAGTTTTTACAGATTTTACCCTTTTCTGCTCTAAATCCCAAACAAGTGAGTATATCGTGTTCTTGAGAATGAGCCGCTATATCCATATCGGTAGATGTATCGGGTGATATATCGGATGCTATATCATACGCCAAAAACTTTAATCTTCGAGAGGCAGCTAACTTAGGGTCAAGTTGACGGATTGACCCTGCAGCCAAATTTCTTGGGTTAGCATAAATAGATTCTTTGTTTTTGGCTCTTTGCTTATTAATTTTATCAAATGATGCTTTATCCATATATACCTCTCCTCTTATCTCTATCCGCCCGTTTTTAATCTTTTCTTTTAAACTATGTTCTATGTTTTTATTTTCAATTGGCCTATGGATTTCCAATCGTAATGGAATGCTGTTTATGGTTCTTATGTTCTGTGTTACATCCTCTCCTATTCTTCCATCTCCTCTTGTGGCTCCTGCTATTAAAATTCCTTTATCGTAAATTAATGTTATAGCAAACCCATCAATTTTCGGTTCACAAAAATACTCAAACTTTTCCAATGGCTGTAATCTTTTTAAATATTTTTCCCATAGCTCAAGCGCCTCTTTATCAAAAATATCATCAATCGAAAGCATTGGAAATTGATGTTCTATTTTTTCAAACTTATCTAATGGTTTTCCTCCAACTCTCTGGCTCGGAGAATCTTTAGTAACCATATCTGGATACTGTTTTTCCAAAACAACAAGTTCGTTTTTTAAAGAGTCAAAAGCAGGGTCAGAAATCTCCTGCTTATCTAAAACATGATATAAATAACGGTGATAATTAATCACCTTTTTGAGTTTTTCTATCCTTTTTTTTGCAGACCCCTTATCCATAATAAAAAACTTATCGTTTATTAACCATCTGCTTCTATTGCCCTCTTGGTATTATTATATGTGCCGACTGATTTAATGCAATAATATTCGCCTGCTGTGCAATTAATGTCTTCTAAAATTTCTGTGGGTAATGCTCCGCCAACTGGCTGTGTAACCCATACTTCATAAGTATATGTCCCACTGCCCAACGATACTGGCCCATAATGGCCAATATAATTGGCATTATAGAGGTCATACAACGCTGTTTCTATACCAGTGTCAGCTGCGTAGAAAGCTATTATTGAATCCCCCATTCCCTTGATAGTCCTTATCTGTGTTAACACTATAGAACTAATGCTAAAAACCGCTGCCAGTAAAATAGACATTATGATTATTGCGAAATATAGGGTGGCTCCTTTTTGAGAATTGCTAATCATTGATTTGTTATCACTTATCACTTACATACTTCTATTAGAAGATTATTATCTGATATCAGGATTTCTTTGCGAAACACTGGTCTGAAGTTCAAGCGTTGTGCTGTTAGGCGTGTCTGCCTTAATCTGTATCGTTACAAATGGCTGGAGATTATCTGATTCTGTCTCATTAATAATCTCAAACTTTAACACTAAAACATTTACATCTGCAGAGGTTAGCTCAAGTTCTTCAGCCCCTGTCGCATACTTGATTTTCCCATCATTTACAAAAAATTCCTGGCAAGCGCTTGATTGAAGAATATTAATAAATTTTATGCCGTCCCTGGCTGTTAATTGATAATTAGAACCATTAGGGATACAGGTGCCAGAAGTGTCTTTTTCCGCCATTCTCAAGGCCCGGGTCATATATTCTATAGCATAACTTAATTCTCCTAAAACTTTTTTGGACTCAAGAATATTCCTCTCTGCTTTGAGAGCTGCAATAAAAACTCCTGAAATAACTATCATTAAAACACTAAATATCCCTGCCACAACAACAACCTCAATAAGGGTAAAGCCATTATTTTTATTATTTCTCTTTTTTTGTTTCCTGTTTTGCATTTTTTGTTTGACGAAGGAATCTACCACCAATTATATAAATGCTGAAGCAGAGAAATACTATAATACCCTCCGCCCCTCTTGTTCCAAAAAACAGTAATAGTCGCATCCATTTGGTCAGCATTCGGTGATTCTATATGAATCAATCTTTTAAATCTGCTATCATCCCCTGTATCGTAATTGTAAAATCCTGTAATGGATTTTTTAAGGAACCTGATATCATCAGGGTCACAACTTGGACTACATATTGGTTGTGTCATGGCGGGTTCTGTTAATTGAGGGTCTGTATACTGTGCTTCAATATCTCCTGTTCTAATTCCCTCGTTCCAAGCAGTGCCAGTGGAAACATAATTATATTCCAAAAGATTCGTGTCTCTAATGCTTTTAATAATTTCTACTCCCTCTTGAGCAAGTAGGGCTGCGGTAAATCGGGAGTTAGCGTAATCAATTGCAATTATCCCTTGTTGGACCGACATAAAAACGCCAACAATGCCAACGCTCACCACAGAGACGGTGATAAGCATTTCTATCAATGTAAATCCGTTATTATTAATCATTTATTATTAATCATTTATCAGTGATTATTAATCAGTAATCAGCAATCATTAATTAGTGATCATTGGTCAGTGGAAATCAATCCCGCCTTGTTTATAGAGATAATTTTTGTCTTAGAAATATCCGCTTGTATTGCTACGGTTATATCTATTTGTCCCACTGTGGCGCCTCCTTGTAAAAAAACATCAGGGGAAGGAGAAACAAATGTGATGTTTACTGGATTAGAGGGCGACAAAATACTTAACACTATTCCGTCTTCTATGTCTAATGTTTTAATATCTTCGGAACCGTCTGATTTTCTATTCTTGCTTGCGTCTGAATCAGCGAATAGAATATAAGACGATGGATTTGCAATGTCAAAATAAATACCGTATCCGCCAATAGGAATTTCTCCGCCAACATTTTTCCGCGCTGACATTGCCATTTCTCTAACAATCTCAATATCAGATGCAATCTTGAAAGCAGACCTCTGCAGGGCAAGCTCCTGCCCTCTTGGCCGATAAGCCAAAAAGCTTGTTGCCAATAAAATTCCTACTATCGCAACGGTAATCAAGGCCTCAACCAAGGTCATGCCTGTCTCCTTACTCTTTGTTGAACAATAATTATTTATCATTTATCACTTGCCCTCCCGAGGCGGGCCTGCCCGCCTCGGGCGGATTTATCATTAATCATTTATCAGAAAATCAAAGCGGAATACCAATCAATGAGATGCTGACCCCAAAATAAGGCAATCAATGTTCCGGTTATTAAAAATGGGGCAAACGGAACTTCGCTTTTAAGCTTTTTCCCGGAGAAAACTATCAGTCCTATACCTATTATAGCACCGATGAAAAAACTTAAAAACAAAGACAGGGCTATTTTAGGCCAGCCCAAAATCATTGCCAAAAGTATTACCAATTTAACATCTGCAAATCCAAGCCACTTGCCCTTGGAGATCAAATATATCAAAAGGAAAAAACCAGCAGCGCCAAAAGCAGAAAGCAGATAATTAATAATTGATAATTGATTATTCAAAAACAAGGCGCCGACTAACCTATATATCAAAGATATGGCGATTGCTGGAATCAAGACCTTGTCCAAGATTATGAAATGCTTCAAGTCATAAACAAAAATAACAATGAGGAAACAGGCAATCAATAAATAATAGACAAAGTTTAAAAATTGAAAACCATTCGGCAGTGAGCTCATGGCCGAACTGTTGAAAATTGAGATTTCATTGAAAATTGCCTGCCCGCCTTGGGCGGAGAAATTGAAAATTAGCAGAAATAGCGCCCCTGTTGCTGTTTCTATAATTGGATATTGCCAAGAGATTGATTTATGGCAATAACGGCATTTTCGGCGCAGAAGAATAAAACTCAATAATGGAATCAGGTCATACCAAGCTAAAGAATGCTTGCAATTAGGACAAAATGACCTGCCATGTAAAAAACTCTCCTTTTTCTCCAACCGATAAATCACGCAGTTCAAAAATGAACCCACTATAAGACCGAATATAAAAATTAACAAATAATAAATAATCATTAATAAATCATTACAATGTTTAGAGGTTGAACCTCTAAACATTCTCTACAAGTAAGCGCTGTGAGCTTATTATGCCAACCTGCCAACCTGCCAACCTATTCAGCCAAGAGACCTCCTTAAGATAGAGGAGGTCTCTTTTTGAAGATTAGATTATAACTGCCCCTCACTCACAGGCAATATTGATGTCGCTACAGGCATTGCTTGTTGATTCAATATTGCTTCCCTGGTCATCAATGCAAAAATATTTTGTTGTGCTACCAGTGAGTTGAGCGCTTACACAGTAACTGTAGCGCGAGTCGTAACAGCTTACCATATCTCCACCATATTTTTCCACATCGTTTTCCAGAATAGTCAATATATCGCTGTAGCCACCATTCAATTCGCCGGATATACATAATGACTCGTATCCGCCTGCCTCCTGAATATACATATCTTCAGCGATTTTTCTGATTTGTGTTACGCTTGTGATTATCTTAGTATTCCTTGCCCTGTCTGACGCTTCTTTTAAAGAAACAATGACAATGGTTGCCAAAATACCAATAATAGCCACTACTATAAGCAGTTCAACTATAGTAAACCCTTTTCTTTTTTTAAGCAAAGCTTTCATAGGAGAAAATGATAACTATTAATTACTGGCAATTTATAGCGCCAACAACACAATCAGCTTCTGTTGCGTCGTCTTTCACCAAGCCATCGCTGTCAACACAGAAATAGGTTGTTGTGGCAGGGCTGGTAAGTTTTGCGCTCACACAATAGGCATTAGCGCTTGCTTGACAATTCATATCGGGAGGAGCAGGGAAAACCTTCCCTTGCCTGTCTGCAATATCATTTTCCAAAGCAGCGAGTTGAGCACCGTAAGTGGCGTGCGCTTGATTCAGGGTATCTGTATCGCACAGACCAGTATAAAGTGAATCATCTGCCCAAATTAATTCGGCCTGTGTCCTTGCTTGATTGACAGCTGATTTGATTCTCGCGTCATTTGCCCGAGCAGGAGCTCCCCTCAAAGAAACCAACACAATAGCAGCCAAAATTCCAATAATAGCAATAACCACTAAAAGTTCAATTAAAGTAAAACCTTTTTTTGATTTCATAACCTTTATAGATTTAAATTTTTACTCTTGCGACCTTTCCCCCCACCAATCCTGCGTCGCTCGCAGGATTGGTGGGGGATTTTACCCCCTCCTATTTATCCTGCAAACCTCGCAAGTTAGACGGGAATTACATTTATTTGTCTATAATTTATTGTATACCAAAAAATGGGTCTTATCAAACAAATACTGTGAATAACTTAGCTAAAGCGGGAATAACTAAAATCCGAAAGAAGATACGCCTTTGTATACAGGGACTATGATAGAAACCATTAATAATGCGACCATCCCGCCTAACACAACTATCAAGACCGGTTCAATAATATCTATCAAAGCATCAATATTTCGATTAACCTCTGATTCATAGAAATTAGCAATATGCATCAACGACTCGTCAAGCCGTCCGGTCCTCTCTCCAACCTTAATCATTTGAGTCACTAATCCCGGAATGTCTTTTGGGTATTTTTCCAAAACAGAGCTCATTAATTCTCCCCTCCTCACTCCTTCTTGTGTCTCCATTATTATTCTCTGATATGTTTTATTGCCTGCAGCGCCGCTCACTATATCCAATGCTTGAGTAATTGGCAGGCCTGCTAAAATCAATGTAGATAGATTTTCCGTAAATCTCGTTAGATACACCCTCCTGACAGTTTTACCTAATATAGGTATCTTTAAAACAATTTTTCCTATTATTTCTCTTCCTTCATCGGTTTTAGAATATCTCCGAATCAAGACCACGATTAGAATAATGCCTATTAAGAATGCCCACCACCATGTCCTCGCTGCTTCACCTAATCCGAGAACCGCCCGTGTTAAAACAGGCAATTCCACTTCAAGCGATGAAAGCGTATCTTGGAATGACGGAAGCACCATAAATATTCCCAGTCCTCCTATTCCTAAAAATACCAAGAGAATAAACGCCGGATAAGTCATTCCGCTCTTAATTTTATTAATTAGATTATACTCTCTTTCAAGATGCTGGGCTAAATAATTTAAGCTCTCTGACAATTTTCCAGACGCCTCGCCTGCTTTTATAATATTGATAAAAAAATTGGAAAAAATCTTCGGAAATTTTGATAATGCCTCTGAGAAATATACGCCACCTTCAACATCTTCTGATACCTCAACAATCTGTGCCTTAAACACTGATTTTTCGGTTTGCTCTGCCAATGCCCTCAATGACTCCACTAATCCGACTCCTGATTTCAACATTAGGGCGAGTTCTCGACAGAACATCATAACATCTTTTTTCCCTGCCCTATTAAGCAGGTCTATTTGACGGAAATAAAACGGTCTTTTCGTCACTTCCTCTAAATGGGTGATGTAAAGACCCTCTTTCTGCAAAAGAGAAACAGCATCATTCCGTGATGACACTTCTATCACTCCAACTTGGATTAATCCGTTTTTTGTTCTTGCTTGATAATTAAACTGCATTAGTTTAAGTTGTTGATGATAAATCTCATTATAAGAACCTGCTCGCTCCGCTCGCAGAACGCTCGAAATTAAACTTCATTCAGTTTAATAATAAGAACCTGCTCGCTCCGCTCACAGAACCTTGAAATTAAACTTTTTATATATAATTTTTAAAAGTAGTTTAATTATAGCAGAATTATTAAAATTTGCCTCCTAATAGGGTTCTCAATCCGTCTGGGTTTGTGGTAAATTTAAATGCTGACTCCCTTGTGATTTCCTTATCTTGAACCAAAAGCGCCAACGATTTATTTAAGGAAATCATTCCCTCTTCAGATGAGGTCTCTATTACTATCGGAATCTCATGTATCTTGCCCTCTCTGACAAGATTGGCTATCGCAGGGTTATTAAAAATTATTTCCGTGGCAGGAGTAAGTCCTCCTTTGATATTTGGAATTAACCGCTGGGAGACAATGCCTAAAAGCGAAGTGGATAATTGCGCGCGGATTTGCTTTTGCCGATTATCATCAAAACTATCTACAATCCTGTGTATTGTCTGGGCAGCAGAGTTGGTATGAAGAGTGGCAAAGACCAAATGTCCGGTTTCTGCTGCTGAAAGAGCAATGGCGATTGTTTCTGGGTCGCGCATCTCTCCCAACATAATCACATCCGGGTCTTGGCGAAAAGTAGAACGCAAAGCCCTGGCAAAAGATAATGTATCGCTAAAGACCTCTCTTTGGTCAATAATCGCCAAATCGTCCTCAAACACATATTCAATAGGGTCTTCAATTGTTATGATATGACAGCTCCGAGAATGATTAATAGCGTCTATCAAGGCAGCCAAAGTGGTTGATTTTCCTTGACTGGAAGGCCCTGTTATTAAAACAAACCCCTGATGGGCTTGGCTAAACAAGTTAAGAACTGGCGGGAGATTCAGGTCTTCAATAGTTGAAATCTTCCTTGATAAAAACCTCAAAGCGCAACTCACCTTACCCTGCTGGAAATATGCGTTTCCTCTAAACCTGCCCTTATCACCAGAGTCATAAGAAAAATCAATCTCCCTCTCCCTTAAGAATTTATCAAATCTTTCTTGTGAATAATTCTGTGATAACAAAACTTTGACTATGGAAACAATATCATCTGACTTAAGCTCTGCTTCTTTTGTGAGCGGGGTTAGTCGGCTTGCTATCCGCAAAATTGGACTTTTGGAAGAAGAAAAATGAATATCAGAAGCGCCTTTTTTAACGGCAAGAGTTAATAAATCATCTAAAAATTTTTTATGGTCTTTTATCATTTATTATACAACAACCCTAATTGTTTTTTTTAATGAGAAACTTTATTAATCTCATCAATGACTTGCGTAGGAGTATAATCCGACTTAATTAAATATTTGTCAGCCCCTAACGAAAGTCCTTTTTCAACCTCCTCTTTTTGACTCAAATTGGACAGGATTATAATTTTGGTATGCTTAAGCCCCTCCTCTACTCTTAGTTGTTTTAATATCTGCCACCCATCTATGTGCGGCAAAACAATATCCAGAATAATTATATCTGGCTTAATTTTTTTGGAAAAATCTAATACAGCTCCTCCGTCCTTTGCCAAATGAACCTCAAACCCTGATTCACCAAGTTTTGTGGAATAAATATCTATTAAAAATGGGTCATCCTCTACTAATAATACTTTTTTCATATTTTATAATAAATTAATAATTATTTTACCTCTCTTCGGATGTGCTCCTGATAACTTCCTCTAAAGATGTCTCTCCTTTCAGAACTTTCAATATTCCATCCTGTCTCATGCTTATCATCCCCTGATTATTGGCTTCGGCAAGTATTTTATTCTCGCTTGGTTCAGATATAATTATATCTCCAAGCGCTTTAGTCATCTCTAAAATCTCAAATACCCCGACTCTGCCGACATACCCGCTTTCTCCGCACTGACTACAGCCGACAGGTTCCCAAATTTGAATATTCGTTCCAGCGCCATATTCATCTTTCGCCCAATCTGGCAAGCCCTTCATTTCATCAATTATTAATTCCTTCATCTTCCCGCTTGCAGCAATTTTTTTCTTGCAATGAGGACAAAGTCGCCTAACTAATCTCTGGGCGATTATTGCGTTTGTACTGGAAGGCAACAAAAACGCCCTGACTCCTAAATCAATCATTCTTGGAATTGCGCCCAAAGCATTATTAGTATGGACGGTTGAAAGAACCAAGTGTCCTGTAAGCGCTGCGTGTGTGGCTAATTCTGCGGTTTCGTTATCACGAATTTCTCCGACCATAATTATATCCGGGTCTTGTCTTAAAACATGCCTTAATCCGGTAGCAAAACTATACCCAATCTCTGGCTTTACTTGCGATTGGCTCACACCACTGATAAAATATTCTACTGGGTCTTCCAGTGTGATGATATTAACGCCTTCCTTGTTAACAGAATCCAGGACAACATAAAGCGTAGTTGTTTTCCCAGAACCAGTAGGTCCTGTGGACAATATCATACCATAAGGCCTTTTCGCCGCTTTCTTCAAAATCTCTAAATTTCTTCCAACTAACCCTAATTCCTCAAATGTGGAAACCCTTAAATCAGGATTAAGCACCCTCATTACTACTTTTTCGCCAAGCGTTGTTGGAAAGGTTGAAACCCTAAAATCAATATTTTGATTGTTCATATTTACGGAAAAACGGCCATCTTGCGGAATTCGCGTCTCATCTATTTTTAATTTAGATATAATTTTAATTCTGGCTACTATGGAAGGATGAACCTCCTGTGGCAGGAATAAACTGGAATGCAAAATACCGTCTAATCGAAATCTTATCCTGCTTCTGCCTGGCATGGGTTCTATGTGTATATCCGAGGCCCTTCCTTCTACAGCATGTTTTAAGATAACTGCAACGGTTTTGCTGATAGGGGCCTCGCTTCTTTTTTGAACGATTTCCTCTTTGGTTTTTAACGCAGAATCTTGTCTCCCGGGTTGAAGCTGTCTCTCTAATTCTTGAAGAGCTGTTTTAACTTCTCTCCCCAAGTTTTGATATTTCTTCAAAAAATTCTGAAAACTGCTTAAGGTAATTAAGCTCACGCGATAATTAAATCCTCTTTGCCTGGCTAAAAAATTCAAGGCCTCTTGCGCCTTTAAATCTTCTGGATAAACCATCGCCACTTCAAGCATATTCTGCTTCTTCTCCAGCGGAACCATCTTATAATGCTCTGCGGAATCCTGCGGAATAAGCTCCAAAACATCGCCCGGAATATCTTGCGAGATAATCTCTTTTAAGGGGATGCCAAGAGTATCGCTTTTTATCTGAAAAAGCTTGTTTTCCGGCAATAATTGTTTGCTTAATATAACCTCCTCAATGGTTCGTCCAGAACTTGCAGATTCTTTTACCAAAGAATCTGCAATCTTCTTGTCAATAACCCTTTGTTTTAATAGTTGGTTTATTAAATTCATTTCATTAAGAAGAAGACCACCCGCGCGAGTGGACTGCAAAAGTATATAAAAATTTCGCCTGACAATGACTGACCATCAATTTGACACAGGAAGCGCAGGGGCAAAAGGATTCTCCCTCCCAATGCCTTCTGAAAGAGGAGAAATCGGCGTAAAGGATTTTAGGTCGTTCCAAATTTCCTCCTCTATTTTTTGAAAATCTATCTTAACCTCCTTGACTACAGGAAGAGACAACGCTGATTCTCCCACAATAAACCCGCCTCCTTTAATTTTAATTAAAACAAAAACAAGAATGGCTATCAATGCCAAACCAGCAATTGCTATATAAATTTCTTTCTTCCTTTTTTCGTAAAATACTATAGCCATAAATTAATCATTAATCATTAATCAGTTATCAGTTATTAGTTATTAATACGAACTGATTCTTGCTCTAATTTTAATCAATGCTGATTGCCCTTCTGTTAATGGCACAGAAAAATTTGTTTGCTCCACCTCTATCAAGCGGGAACTCGTCTCAAGGGCAAATAAGAAATTTTTAAATGAAAAATAAGAACCAGACAATTCTGCGCTGAAAAAATGGCTCTTAACCCTCTCTTTTTCGTCGCCAGGAGAGGCCTTTTCCAAGCTAATATTGTCCAAACTAATGCCAGATGAGGCAGATGCGTTTTGCAGGAACTCAAGCAAAGAAGGCGCGTCAGAACCAATGGGGAGAGCGCTCTCAATTTTAGAAACTATATCCGACCGCTCATCCATTTCTTTTTTAGCGACCTTCAGTGATTGAATATATTTATTCTGATTTTCCAACTGCAATTCTTTCTGATTCAACTGACTCTGTATATCTCTAAAGCCCCTGTATTGAGGCCAAACTAAGAAAATGCCCAATGTCAGGGAAATCAATATGCTCACAGCGACAATGATAATAGCGTATTTCATTATAATTATTTCTTAGTTATGTCCTCGCTTTTATCTGGCAAGAACAATTCTATAACAAATTTTACTCCCCCCTCTACAGATAGAGAAACATTAGACAGCTTTACTTCTTTGATAAACGGGTCCTGTTGAAAGGCGAAAATCTGTTGGCCCAAACTTGTAAAATCCTCTGATATCCCCTGTAGATTTATTAGCCGAGTTTCAATATTAAGGGTCATTGAATCAAAATATACTTTCGGATGAATATATGTCTCAAGGAAGGCCAATATATCTGAAACCTTTTCTCTGTCCTTTAATAGAATAGCAACATCCTCAATTCTTTTCTGGAAACCCAAAACAATTTTCTGAAGCTCTGCCTGCTCTTCTGTTTGAGTTCTGCCCAGCTCATTTTTTACTTCTACTAAAGATGTCTCTGCTCTTTTGGCCTGAAAATCAAAGACGAAATAAAGGATAACCATCAGCGCTATTAAAAACAAAGAAGACCAGGGCAATATCTTTTTGACCAAGGACTTCTGGGGAGCAACTTTTCTTGGAATCACCTGCACCATAAGAAGAATATTAACTTTTACTTATTAAAACCGCGGAGAGCCATTCCTACTGCTATTGTAAATCCAGAACTGATTTTTTTCAATGGCTCCGAGAGAATGGGCGGGTATGAAATGTCTATAAACGGGTCAGCTAACTCTACCGGCAAATCAAGTTTTTTAGAAAAATAATCTGCTCCTCCTGCTAACATAGCTCCTCCTCCGGAAATAATGACCTTTCCTATCCTCTCTTTATCCTCTAAATATAATTCATCGGTGGTATTTTTAATCTTTTTAACAATTGCTTCTATTTGCGGTTTGATTATTTCCTTGATGCCTGGATTTTTATCAGTAAGTCCATACATCCTTTTAATTGTCTCTGCTTTTCTTTTGTCAATCTGCAGAGAATCAGAAAATGCTTTTGTAAAATCTTCACCAGCCACATCAAAGCTGTGGGAAACCTTTAAGATTCCTTGGGCAACAACATTAATTGTGGTGCTCCTTTCTCCGATATCAACAAGGCATATAATATTGCTCTTATCCTGATATTTAATCAATGCCCTGATAATGGCAAACACTTCTGCCTCCAAAGCAATCACCTTGAGCCCCACTGACAATGCTATGTTCTGATATTGGTTGATTATCTCTTTTGGTACAGCTACCAATAGAATCCGCAACGGCGTTCGACCCTCTTTAGAGGGACCGCCTTTAATAAGTTGCCAATCAAGAATTACTTCTGATAAGGGCAAAGGAATTCGGCGCGGCGCTTCATATTTTACTGCTTCAGGAATTTCTTCCGCAGACATTGACGGAAGGTCAAAGGTGGTAAAAAAGGTTGCGTAATCAGGAATAGAAAAAAATGCCTGCTTTGATTTTATTCCTGCTTCTTTCAACATAACCATAAGTGCCTTAGAGATATCATCCTCGGAAATAGAAAGCATGCCTTTTTCTCGGGTCTGAAAATCATCTGCGCCAAAATAGTCAGCGCCTAAAATAGCATAATTGGACAAAGTAATGCCCTTGCTTTTTTGCAACTCCACTATCTTGATAGACGAGGTGCCAACATCAATGCCTAAAAAGTTTTTAGAAAATAACGGCATTTAAAAAATGATATAATATTATTTTATTGCGATTATTGCGATTAATCTATTTTACCCTTATTTCTTTTTTTTTGCTATTATTTTTAAACACACAATGTGGAAAACCATAAAAGAAACTATTTTAGACGGCCTCTGGCCAAAGCGTTGCGTAAATTGCAATAAACCAGGGCAATGCCTCTGCGAGGATTGCTTTGCGTTAATTGATATTTTCAAGGATGCGTCCTATGAAAAATTCCAGTATCTTGACGGTCTGCATGCTGCCACTGCTTACAATGACAAAATGGTCAAATCAATAATCCATTTATGCAAATACAATCGCATCAAGGACTTGTCCAACCATTTATCTGATTTAATTATAGCTCACTTTAAATTATTGGACAATCAAACGCTCCTGTCGTATCAATTACTCTCTGTAAACCAATGCTGTGATAATTTAATTGTCTGTGGCGTGCCAATGCGCAGAAAAAAACTGAAAAACAGGGGCTTTAACCAATCCGAAGAAATCGCTAAATATTTTTCCGAAGAAATCGGCATCTCTTTCGTCCCAGGATTGCTTGTGAAAACAAAAACAACGCTTCCGCAAGCAGAGCTCACAAAAGAAGAACGGATAAAAAATATTCTTAATGCTTTTGAATTGAATCCGCTGTTTGGGCAGTTGATTAAAAATAAAGATGTATTATTGATAGATGATGTTTTCACCACTGGCGCAACAATGGAAGAATGCGCGAAAGTCCTAAAACAAAACCACGCCCAGCGGGTTTGGGGCGCGGTTGTCGCGCGAGGATAAAAACCAATGATTCGTGTGCTTGAGACGGACTTTGCCACGCAGTAACCGAGGCACATGGGTCATGGCCTATCTTCTATAAACGAGACAATACTGAAGATTTTAAAAATTATATCTTTTACACTAACCCTAAACAACTAACTCAACAAATGTCTTTATTTTTGAGATAAATTTTACCTATGTGGATAATACCCATTGACTTTAATTTTAAGTATAGTATATTGGATTCATACCTGCCCGAGGTTAATTCGGGAGAACTATCCACAAAGACCTGACTCAGTCAGGTCTTTGTCTTTTATTATTCGAGCTATATATTTTTTTATCTTTTGAGCATTGATAACTAAGTCAGCCGATTCCCTTAGCTTAGCAGTAATAAATCCACCTTTTATTATAATAACTTTCTTTCCTTCTTTTCTTAAAAAGTTGTTTAAATATGTAAAGTCCGCATCGCTCGAAAGAATGCAAAAAGTATCATAGTGCCGAAGCATTTTAATAGCATCAACAGAAATTTCTACATCAAAATTACATTTTCTAATTTCCGCATAATATCTCCCATCCTTATCTCTAAAAATATGCTTAATGTTATCTGCCCCCTCTAATTCAATATAATGCTTTATTCTCTGTAAATCTTTTATTACTACATTTCGTTTTCCGAATATTTTTCTGATTACATAAGTAAATTTTAGCGACCCTTGATTTTTAGAATCTTCTCCGTAATATATCCTTACCTTTTCGCTAAAAATATCTGTAAATGATTTTAACTTTTCAAGATCTATAGAAAGCTTCTCGCTGTTAGTAAGCAATTTATTATTCCAATCTTGATTATCATTTTCAAACCATCTATTTACATTAGAAAAATCTACAAAAGAAAAAATCTTTCCATAATCTTCAGGAATTTCTAACTCTTCACATATGACTTTATTTTTAAATTCCTGTAAATCCATATTGATATTTTGATTCTTCTGAAAATCCTTATTTCATTTTTTAAATTAATCGCTCGGGTCGCTCCGATAAGAAATTGCATCTGCGGAGGAGGTGGGATTCGAACCCACGAGTCCTTGCGGACGCCGGTTTTCAAAACCGGTGCACTAAACCACTATGCGACTCCTCCATTTAAAATTAGTATCTGGCGCTATTTATTCTAACTTAAATATTTGGCACATTCGCACTACTGTGCTCAGTGCCTCCTCATCTATATTCGTCTGCGGAGGAGGTGGGATTCGAACCCACAAGAGGCTTTTTAAACCCCTACGGGTTAGCAACCCGCTCTCGTAACCTTTTGAGTACTCCTCCCAAAATGCTTACTTTAGCTTATCTTATCTCATTTTGAATATCTCTTCAAGTGTTTAGGGTTATGAGAATTAATGATTCTGAAATATCTTTTCATATCTTCTTTGCTATCAAGAAAAACATCTGTATCCCGTGCCAATCTAGGATTTAATTTATTCCTCTTTAAATTGTTAAAAACAAATTCGAGAAGTGGCTTAGAATGATTTGTAAAAGAAAGTTTTTTATAGCTATAAGCCTTTCCATTCACTTTATAACGATGATCAAAAACACACCCATCGGTGTCTATGAGTCCACGAATACAGGCAATCACGTATCTCTTGTTTTCTTTTATCCATTTTGGAACATCTACTTGTTGTTTCACTTTGTCTCCTCTCACCAGTCCAAGCTTTCCAACCATAAAATTAACCAATTTAGTTCTTGAAATAATAAAATTAATTGTTGCTTGATCCTTCCTTAAATAGGTACCCACTGGCACATTAAATAATTTTTTTATTAAACTAACGATAAATCTACCATATTCCCTATCATCTTTACTATGGAGCGTTATAACAATTTGTCTTTCAGCAACAGAACCATCGCCTAAAATAATCCCGACAAACTCTGCCAAACTTTGAGACAATTTTGGCTTCTTAAAAGGAAGAGGGTGGCCAGCTATTAAATTATTTCTATATTGTCCCTCTCTCTCCCACCATTCATACCATTTCTTCTTCCGATATTCAGGATCTCCTCCAACTCTCCCATATTTTTTATAAACTGCCAGGCCACCAGCGGATGAGCCATCATCTGTATACCAATAATCATCCTTTAATTCAGCATTAGAAGGAAAGGGAATATTAGTTTTGCTACATAATTTACGCAGAGCCTTTAGGTCTATTGAAAACTTTGCTCTACGCCAATCTCTAATTGTTCTCTCGGAAAGAGAGCATGCTTTTGCTACATCTTTCACTGAGATACGAGACAAAATGGCTTGCATTAATTTTTTCTGTTTTTGCGGAGATAAAATAACTCTCATAATGATTAGCCTATTCGGCTATATCTCCATGTTAACATAATTTTTGTATTAAGTATACGGCAAAACATTGAAATTAAGAGCTTTCTATGCTAAATTATATATAATCAAGCCCCCGTAGTTCAATGGACAGAATGCGAACTTGCGGAGTTTGTGATAGAGGTTCGACTCCTCTCGGGGGCACAAAGAACTACGAGGCCCGGCCTCGTAATAACCTCGTAATAATATGCAATTATCCACTCCAGTAGGAGAGCTTCAGAAAATCGGACCTGTGTATATAAAAAAACTTGAAAAAATGGGGGTTAGGACTGTTCGTGACCTTCTTTTTTATTTCCCCCACCGCTACGAGGATTTTTCCAATCTCAAAAAAATATCCCAACTGAAAATAAACGAGACCGCCTGTATCAAGGGCGAGGTTTTAAAGATTGAAAACCAAACCACATTCAGAAAAAGATTTTCCCTTACAAAAGCAGTGATAAAGGATTCAAGCGGAACAATGCAAGCGACTTGGTTTAATCAACCATATTTAATTCAATCTATTAAGTCCGGAGATATTGTTTGTCTGGCAGGAAAAATCTCTATTGGCAAAGAAGGCGCTTATTTCTCCAATCCTGTTTACGAAAAAATATGGTCTGAAGCAAATGGCAAACAAAATGAATTCACTCATACTGGTAGGATAATCCCTGTTTATCCTGAAATCAGGGGCGTTTCTTCAAGGTGGTTAAGATTCATCATCAGGCCATTGCTAAAAGAGTTTTCCGAAAAAGTTCCAGAAACTTTGCCAGAGAATATTATAAAAGAAAACAATCTTTTAGCCATTAAAAAAGCTATCTCTGAAATACATTTCCCAAGCTCTGCTAAAATGGCGGAAAAAGCAAAGCACAGATTTGCTTTTGAAGAATTATTTTTACTGGAATTATTTGTATTAGGCAAGAAAGAGGAAATCTCCCGGCTCAAGACCGTTCCTATGCCTATTAAGGTAGAGATTATTCAGCGATTCGTAAAATCTCTTCCATTTAAGCTCACTGATTCACAGAAAAAAATTGCTTGGAGAATATTAAAAGATATGGAAAAGAACAGACCAATGACCCGCCTACTCCAAGGAGATGTCGGCTCTGGTAAAACAGTTGTAGCTACAATGGCAAGTTTAAATGTGATAAAGTCCGGGAATCAAGTTGCTTTTATGGCGCCCACAGAGATTCTTTCAAAACAACATTTTGAAACCATTGGCGCGTTGCTGCAAGATTGTAAAATAAATATCGGTTTGCTCACTTCAAAAACAGACAAATTTATTTCCAAAAAACTTAAACGCCAGGCAGTGGAAATTTCCAGAAAAAAACTTTTAGAGGATACATTAAAAGGAGATATAGATATTTTAATCGGCACCCATTCTTTAATTCAAGATAAGGTAAAATTTCTAAAATTAGGACTTGTGATTTTAGACGAACAACACCGATTCGGCGTGGAACAGCGTGCCAAGCTCCATCGCGCTGGGAAAACAATTATTCCACATCTTTTATCAATGACCGCCACTCCTATCCCCCGAACTTTGGCTCTGACAGTTTACGGTGATTTGGATTTATCTCTGATTGACCAAATGCCAAAAGGGCAAAGGAAAGTAAAAACCCTTTTAGTCCCCCAAAAAGATAGGAAAAAAATCTACAAATTAATTGAAGAAGAGATGGGCAGGGGCAGACAGGCGTTCGTGATTTGTCCTCGGATTGAGGAAAAAGAATTAGAAGAAGGAAAAGAAGATAAGTCGGGCTGGTCAGAAGTGAAAGCAGTCAAGGAAGAATATCAACGGCTATCTAAAGAAGTGTTCCCTCAATTTAAAATCGCAATGCTCCACGGCAAAATGCCGAACACAGATAAGAATAAAATAATGAAGGATTTCAGGAGGCAGAAAATAGATATTCTGGTTTCCACTTCTGTTATAGAGGTGGGAATAGATATCCCCAACGCAACAGTGATGGTTATTGAAGGAGCGGAAAGATTCGGCTTGTCGCAACTACATCAATTCAGAGGCAGGATAGGCAGACAAGGCGACCAAGCATATTGCCTGTTATTCTGTAATACCCGGTCTAAAAATGCCTATGCCCGACTCAAAGCGTTGGCAACCATAGACAATGGGCTTAAGTTGGCGGAAAAAGATTTGAAAATAAGGGGGCCTGGACAATTCCTTGGAACAAAACAATGGGGTCTGCCTGATATTGCGATGAATGCTTTGGATGATTTCTCTTTGGTAGAAAAAGCCAGGGAAACAGCGCAGGATATATTAACGCGCGACCCAGAACTAAAAAATCTCCCCTTCTTAAGACAGAGATTGGTTTTTTTCCGCAGAAATATTCACCTGGAATAAAGCGTAAAGCGTAAAGTGTAAAGCGCAAAATAACAGTGCAAAAATAAAAGTTTAAATTTTAAATTGTTGTTTTACGCTTTTTGTTTTACGCTTTGCACTTTCCTGTGCTTCGGGGTTGGCCAGAATCCCATATATTTCCCCAAAAGCAATCTTGTCTGCGCGTCTATGGCTGGAAAAGCAGTAAAAAATATCATTGTAAAGGGCACCAATATCCATTGCACACAGGCCCACAAAATATTTAATTTCTGTTTCTTGGTGTTTGGTTTTGGGGGCAAAAGATAAAAAGTGTAATACATAGACATAATCAAGCCAAGCATAGAAATTGTAAGAATTCTGCCGAGTATTTTTGGCAGATTGTATGAAAAAATCGTTTGGGTAAATTCCGAGCCACCAAGATAAATCGGAAGCCAGCCCAAGGCGAAAATAAGGATGGGGGCGCAAGCCCAATTCCAGTGCCCCTCTATAGCTTCAAATGCTAAGGCAATCTTTCTTTTGAGAGATATTTTTTTATTCTTTAAAAATCCGAAAATAAAATAAGGAATTTCTCCTGCGCCATAAGCCCACCTTCTTTGTTGTTTATACATATGAACAATAGTTCTGCGAAGCGTTTCTGCTGCATTGGCATCCATGGATATGGAACAATTCAACGGCTCTGCGCGATAATCGCCATCATAAAATAAAAGGCATTGCCAAAAAATCCGGGAATCATCTGAAACAACATCTGTTTGCTTAAAACCAACATCAACTAATGCCTTGAACGGCATTGAGTGCGATGAAAAAGTTATTAATTTTTCCGGTCTTTGCTGATTAATCAAATGCCAAAAGCTTGAAGAAAAAGAAAATACCCTTGATATTCCAGGGGCTTGCCAGACATTGTTTAAAAACAAAGGGATTGGTTGAAAACTGGTTCGCAATGGCTTTGGGGTAGTTAAATAGTGATGAGTAAGACAGCCGAAGTAATCGGCAGAAACAACTGTGTCTATGTCAAAAGATGAAAAAATGACTTTTTCAAAAGGAATATTGAGCACAGATATTAGCTCCTTTGCCTTCTTGGCTGCCCATGTTTCATTTGAGGACTTTGCTGCTATTTCCCCGGGTAAGTCCTTTGGGTGGACAGTAATAAAAAATTGATAAAAACTATTTTTAAATTCCTGACCTATCTTCTTGGACAATTCATTATTGAAATCATTTCCAGCCCTCTCTTCTTGGGCTAAAATAACAATCATTTTGTCTTTGGGATAATCAGTTCTTAAAAGCGATTTTATGGATTCTCTTACAACTTCATACGGCTCCTTATACATTGGCAGAACTATTAAATGGTATATTTCATTCCAGTGATGAATCGGCAGTCCGTTGGAGGGTGTACCAAGCTTGTTCAACTTGCCTAACCAGTCAATTTCTATGTTTTGCTTCATTTTTTGATAACTTACTCTTAGGTGAAACGAAAAATATATTGTCTTGGAAAGCCAATATATTACAAAAATGATAATAAAAATGGATATCAATATGGGCTTAAGATAAGACAACAGAATTGCGCCGAGAAGGGTTGTCCATGTTATTATGCCAGGCAGCATTTCTAAAAAGCGGTATAATAACCGCTCGCTTGTTTTTTTCAAATCAGACGCAAAAGCAATTCTTAGATAATATTTATCAGGCATAGAAATAATGTTGCGGCCCTACGGGGAGTCGAACCCCGGTCGTCAGGTTGAAAACCTGATGTCCTAACCACTAGACGATAGGGCCAGAATTAATTTTTAATTTCTAATTTTGAATTTTGAATGAAACTCGAATTTTGAATCAAATTTTTAATTTTCAAATCCCAAATAAATACCAAGCACTAATTTTCAAAATTTGGTTTGGAAATTAAGATTTGTAATTTCATTGAAAATTGTAAATTGAAAATTGGGACTTCCAAGCGTGGCTTTATAATAGACAAAAAGTTGTAAAAATTCAAGGGGTTTGATATTCTAAGTAAGCAATGAAAATTTTAGCAATAGAAACATCCTGCGATGATACTTGTATTGCTTTGGCAGAACCATCTGCCAAAGATTTTAAATTAATGTCTAATCTTATCTCATCGCAAAAGGAGATTCATAAAAAATGGGGAGGAGTGTATCCATCTTTTGCGCGGAGGGAACACCAAAAAAATCTTGTCCCGCTTTTAGAACAAGGTTTAAGGGCAACAAATATGCTTAAGTTAAAAGTTAAAAATGAAAAGTTAAAAATTACAGTTAAAAATCTAAAATTAAAAAATATATTAGAAAGAGAAAAATTCCTTTACGATAAAACAGAGAAGTTTTTGGGAAAATATCAGAAGCCGGAGATTGATTATATCGCAGTGACTGTAGGCCCTGGCCTTGACCCCTGTCTTTGGACTGGGGTTAATTTCGCCAAAGCGCTCGCCTATTGGTGGGGAGTACCAATAATTCCAGTGAATCATATTGAGGGACACCTACTCGCCAATTGGCTAACGCCAATTGGCGAAAGCGCAAAGCGCAAAACGCAAAACGTAAAACAGAAAACAGAAAATAAAATTAAATTGCCTGCGATTTGTTTGATAGTAAGCGGTGGGCATACGCAGATTATCTTAGTAAAAAAAATTGGGCAATATAAGATATTGGGAGAGACAAGAGATGATGCTGCTGGCGAAGCATTTGATAAAATAGCAAGAATCCTTGGTCTTGGCTACCCTGGCGGACCAGTCATTGCCCAACAAGCCAAGCAATCATCAATGATCAATGATAAATTATCAATAAAACTGCCGAGGCCAATGCTCAATACCAAGGATTATGATTTTAGTTTTTCTGGACTTAAAACATCAGTATTGTATGATTATATAAAAAGAAACAGTAAAATAAAAAAATCAAAAGAATATATCCGCCTGATTGCAAAAGAAGCCCAACAAGCAATTATCGATGTGTTAATCAAGAAAACCCTTAAAGCAGCGAGGGATTATAGAGTAAAAACAATTATGCTCGGCGGAGGCGTGGCAGCGAATAAAGAATTAAGAATACAATTTGAAAAAAAAGTTCAAGAATACAGTCCAGAAGCTAACCTAATTGTTTCAAGTGGCAAATACTGCACAGATAACGCGGCGATGATAGCAATGTCTGCGTATCTGCGAATCCCAAATAAAAAAGCGATAAATTGGAATAAAATCAAAGCAGAACCAAATCTCCGCATCGCTGATTAATCATCAATGACCAATGATAAGTGATTAGCGATAAATGATTAATCATTATTGATTAAATTATGTTTCAATACCCTATTTTCATAATTCTCGGGCTTGTGCCAAGTATTATCTGGTTGCTTTTTTATCTTAGAAAAGACAAGAGGCCTGAACCAAATGAAATGGTGATAAAGATATTTATTTACGGAATGGCAATTACTCTACCTGTTGCCTTGATAGAGTGGGGCTTTGTAGGCGTACTCAAAAACTTTAACCTTCCTTCCGGCGTAATGCTTGCCATTTATTTTCTTTTAGGCGTTGCTTTGGTTGAGGAAGTGGCAAAATATCTGATAATAAAATTTAGGATATTAAGAGACCCTGCGTTTGACGAACCAATAGACGCAATGATTTATATGATAATAGCTGGACTGGGATTTGCTGCTTTAGAAAACATCTTGGTCCTGTTTGTCCTAAAACAACCCGAGCTTTTGGAAAAAACAATTCTCACTCTAAGCGGAAGATTTATTGGCGCAACATTTCTGCATGCCCTTTGCTCGGCAAACATCGGATTCTTTTTAGCCCTATCTCTTATTAAAAAGAAAAGAAATACCTTGCTTTTTATTACAGGACTGACAGCTTCTATCATCTTGCATGGGGTGTATAATCTTGCTATAACGATAGAAGGATGGTCTAAGGCAGTGATTATAATATCAATGCTCTTCGGCTTATTCCTCGTTGTTTTATACGAATTCAAAAAGGTTAACAAATTAAAAATTTACGGTATGCGCAAACCGCTTTAATAAAATTATGTTTAAAAAATCAAAATCAGAACAACCGGAAAAAGAAGAAAAACAACCACAGGAACAGTGGCTATCCCAAAACAACGAGGGCGAGTTGGCAATAGATGCTTATGAAACCGACAAGGAAATCGTCATCCAGTCAACAATTGCAGGCATCAGCGCCAGCGATTTGGACATCTCTGCTGAAGAGGATATGCTGATTATCAAGGGCTCCCGCCAGAAGCCAGAAAGCGATGGAATAAAAAATTACTTTCAGCAGGAGTGTTATTGGGGACCATTTTCCAAAAAAATCATCTTGCCTGAAAAAGCGAAAATCGCTTCAGCTAAGGCAGAGGTAAAAAATGGAGTACTCACTCTAAAAATCCCAAAAGCCCAAACAATTTCCAAGAAAAAAATCACTATAAAGGATAAATAAATGACAAAGACGGACTGGCTTCTGATTGTTCTAATTTCTCTATCCTTCCTCACCCATTTTATGTTCCTAAACTACCCTTCAGAGGTAGTTTTTGATGAATATCATTATGGCAAATTCGCTTCTGCCTATTTGACGAGAGACCCCTCTTTCTCTGGGCATCCTCCATTGGGAGAAATGATGCTCGCTGGGGCTGGTTGGATTTTTAATATAGAACCAAACTGCACATTTGAAGAAGTGGGGCATCCTTGCTCTCCTTATATTTTTTTCGCATTAAGATTTTTACCAGCGCTATTCGGAGTATTGTCTCTAATGGTGTTTTACGCTTTTATAAAAATACTGACCAAATCAAAAGAAATCGCTCTGATCGGAGGATTTTTATTTGTTTGCGAAAATGCTATTCTCGTTCAGTCGCGGCTTATTCTTATTGATATTTTTCTCATATTCTTCGGCATCCTCGGCCTCTTTCTGCTTTTGAAAGCCATGGATGAAAAACGCATCAAAATAAAATGGCTTTTTATTATTTTATCAGGATTAAGTTTGGGTGCTTGCCTATCAGTCAAATGGACAGGACTCGGCATAATTGCTACAGCCATTCTTCTTGTAATGATGAAATTATCAGAATCAAAGGCTCGTTTGAGAGAATGGTCAAAAACTGGAATTGTTTTAGGAATTTGTGTTATATTCGTTTATTGTTTGTCATTTTGGGTCCAATTCCATATTACTCCGAACAATAATAAGGTGGATAATTTTTGGAATCAATATGGAGAAAGATTTTCTCCAATACAATTTAGAGGGGACGATTTTGAACAGCTTTCTTTCCCAGGGAAATTGGCAAGAATGAATTATATAATGTTTCAAAGCCAAGAAAGTGGTGATTTTTCACACCCAAGCAGTAGTCGTTTTTACGAATGGCCTTTTATGGAAACGACGATAACATACTGGCTCGAGCCAACAGCAACCACAACAGCAGACAAGCCCAATGTTGCTGCCATTGGATTGGTTGGAAACTATGTCATCTGGATACTATCAAGTATCGGAATGATAATGTTGGTATTCAGCTTATTGTCAAAAAAAATAAGAGATGAGTTTGCCATATCTCCATTTTTAATATTCTTTATTTTATTCGGATATCTGTTTAATTTATTGCCGTTCATCCTAATTTCTCGCTCAACTTTCCTTTATCACTATTTCCCCTCATATGTTCTCACAATTGTTAATTTGGGAATCATTTTGGATTGGATAAGAAAACACAATAAAAAATTGTTTTGGATAATGATTCTTATTATCATAGGTGGGTTTATCGCCTCAGCTCCCACCACTTACGGATTTCAACGATATTTCAATATATTTTAAACGCACTTCTACGGTCTAACTAAAAATCCGCTTAAGCGGATTTTTAGTTCATTTATCAACTTTTTTAATGCTAAATTTTATTGAATTATAATCTTATTAATTGAATTTATAATATAATCTACTTCTTCATCTTTCAGGCCAGAATAAAGCGGAATTGTAATGGTGCTATTCCCAATTTTTTCTGCAACAGGAAAGTCTCCGGGCTTATACCCATATTTCTCCCTATAATATTTCATCAAATGAATTGGCCTAAAATTCACCGCAACCCCTATTCCAACATCTTGAAGCTGGTGCATATACTCGTCTCTCTTTTGTGGATTAACCCATATGGTATAAATATGGCGAGCATGCTTGCTATTTGGCAAAACATTAGGAATTGATATAAATAGATTATTACTAAACCCATCATCATATCTTTTTGCTATATTCTCTTTAGCTGACAATAATTCTTCTATTCTGTCTATTTGATGAATCAGTAGGGCTGCGTCTATATTGGTCATATTTGCCTTAAAGCCCAAAAAATCCATATCATAATGTTCATATCTTTTTGTATATCTATCGGCAGCTGACTTGCTTATGCCGTGTAATCTCGCTTTTTTAATCCAATCATGCGCATCTTGATTATTACATGTTATCGCGCCACCTTCGCCACAGGTTATATTCTTTGTAGCATAGAAACTATAACAAGCGATGTCACCCAATTGCCCGGGCCTAACATCATCTCTGCTCCCCTCTATACAATGAGCAGAATCCTCAATTATTTTAAGATTATTCTTAATTGCAATCTCTTTTAAGCGCTTCATGTCGCACATCTGCCCATAGAGATGAACAGGAATTACTGCTTTTGTATTGGGAGCAATGACTGCCTCAATCTTATCAATATCAATATTCCCTGTTGTCTTCTCCGCGTCTACAAACACTGGCTTGGCATTGCAATACTCTATGCTATTGGCGGTGGACACAAAAGACATTGGGGTCGTGATCACTTCGTCTCCATCTTTAATGCCTAAATATTTTAATCCCAAAAAAAGTCCCTCTGTACAAGAGGTAATGCCCAGGGCATGCTGGTTCTCAGTATATTTTGCGAATTTATTCTCAAACTCCACAACAGAATCTCCTGTGGTTAAAAACAAAGATTCTAAAATCTTTTGAACTTCTTTTTTGTCGTCATCATTAAGATTGTGTCTATAAAATTCAATTTTCATAAAATTATATTTATGATTTATATTGTAATTTAAAATATTCTTCCCCGAAGCTTTACGTCTGATAAAACTCTATCAGTATCTATTAGATGCTTATAATATCTCACGGTATTGGTCCTAGTGTCATTGCCATCGATTATTTTTCTCTCTAATGCCTCTACTATTTCTTTTATCCCATCCTCCACGGTGAACCGTGGCTCAAAATTCAGAATTTGTCTAATTTTATTGAACAAAACATTATAGTCCCTTTTGTCTGTGTCGCTTGGAATAGATTCGATTTTAGTATTTGGCAAAACATTCCTCACCAAATTAGCGACTTGAATTATTTTATAATTCTGATTGTTTGAGCCGACATTAAATGTTTGTTTATTTATCTTGGAGAGGTTGTCTTCTTCAATGACTCTCTCAAAAGCATTAATCGCGTCTTTCAAGTGCATCAGCGGCCTCCACTGTTCACCACCGCCCAAAACAAAAATCTTACCATCTCTCCATGCGTTAAGCGTCATCAAATTAACCACTAAATCGAACCTCATTCTGTGCTCTGATAATCCGTAAAGTGTTGAATTCCTTAATGAAGTAACGCAAAAATTATCATCTGATAGAGATAATATTTCTTCCTCTGCTTTGGCTTTCAAAATAGCATAAAGAGAAACCGGCCTCAATTTTGATTCCTCTGTTAATTGAGTATCGTCTCCTTGGCCATAGACGCTACAAGAAGAAGAAAAAATGTATTTTTTTACGCCCACATTCTTTGCTTTTTTCGCCAATTCTACTGCCCCTATATAATTTATATCCTCGCTAGCTGCAGGCGCTAAATCAACGCTTGGGTCATTGGAAAGCCCAGCTAAATTTATAATAACATCTACTCCTCTTAAAAAATCTTCTCCTATCCACCTTATGTCTTCTTGAATGACTTCGATGTTTTTATTTTCAATATCTCCGAATTTATAACCAAAAAAATGCCTATCTAATGCCTTAATCTTATATCCCTTAGATAAAAAATCTTTCACCATTTCGCTACCTAAGTATCCGCCAGACCCTGCTATTAAAATTGTTTTTTTCATAATGATTTATTTAAATGTTTATGGAATACCAGCTCTAAAATTTGAATCAAAAATCCATTTTTTTGATAAAACCTACTCGCTCCTATATTTTCTCCCTCTGTAATAACCCATAGCTCTTTTTTGTTCTCTTGGCAATATTGCTTACATTTATCAATAAGCAAATCTCCTAGCCCCTTTCCTTGAAGGCCAGCGCCTATTCCTATAAGGTCCACCCAAACCTTATCGTCTTTTTCTTTAAGCGTGACAAATCCTATCACTACTTCTTTATAAAAAAGAAAAAATATTTTTTTAGCATATCCTGAAAAACTATTAACAAGCCATTGATTATATATTTTAAAACACGACTCTTCTCCCAATTTAATATCCTTGCAATATCTGCTAGTGCGAGCAATTATTTTAAGAATTTCTTGGACAGAATCATTATCCGGCGTTAACCGACAATCCACTTTCTCCTTAATGCTTAAATCTGGGTCATTATTGGGCTTTTTGGAAGTCAAATCTGGACATTTATATATTGTTCTAACGCTTATTAGTCCAAACTCTTGTTCTTCTAAAAAATTAATGTTCTGTTGATAAAAATGAGTAAAGGCAAAAACTATATCAGGATTATTCCCTGCAACAAATTCTTTGTATTTGTCTTGAAACCTCTTACTAATGGGTTCGTCAAGAATTAGCTTGGCAACGGTCTTGCCCAATACTTCAGAATCAAATTTTTCTACAAAAAACTCCATGTTAAATTAATTTATCCTTAATTATATACAACGGCCTTCTTCTTGCTTCTGCATAAGTTCTGACAATATATTCTCCTATAATCCCAATGGCTATAATTTGAATTCCTCCGACAAAAAATATCAATAAAATAGCATAAGTCAATCCTGCGATAATAGAACAATAAATAAATTTTTTAATAAGAATATAAATTGCTAAAAAAAGCGAAAAAAGAATAAATAATAATCCAATCCTAGTTATTATTTTAATGGGAATGGTGGAAAAAGAAAAAATAGCATTAAGGGCTAACTTAAATTGCCTATTAATATCATATTTACCCTTGCCTTTAAATCTCTCCCCGTGTTCTACTTCTTGCGCTATGTGCTTAAACCCAACCCAACCGATCAGGCCTATAATATACCTGTTGGATTCTCTTAATTCTTTGATTTTTTCTACCACTTCTTTGGTCATAATCCTAAAAATGGAACTATTAATTTCAATATCTTCATCGATTAATTTTTTGATTAAAAAATTGAATAATTTCGAGGTGACTTTTTTAAAATAGCCAAATTTTTTGTTTTTTCTTTGAGCATAAACCACATCATATCCTTGCTGCAACTTATTCCATAGCTTGATTATCTCTTCTGGTTGGTCCTGCAAGTCCCCATCCATCATCACTACGAAATCTCCAACAGCAATATCCAGCCCAGCTGTGATGGCTATATGATGACCAAAATTTCTACTAAATTTAATTGCCTTGACCTTGGTATTTTGATTATGTAATCCTTCTATTAAATCAAAAGAATTATCATTGCTCCCGTCATCCACAAATATTATTTCATAATCAAAATCACGGAAATCGCTTTCTATTGCTTTTTTTAACCTGCGATAAAGCTCTGGAATATTTCCGCTTTCATTATAAATAGGAATTATAAAGGATATTTTCATTAATTTTATAAAATTAATGCCGAGGGTGGGAGTTGAACCCACAAACCTTACGGCGCTAGCTCCTAAAGCTAGTGTGTTTGCCAATTTCACCACCTCGGCTTAGCTTTTATAACAAATCGCATCTCTTCTTAAATTATCCTTTTTCTTGAAAAAAATCAATCTCCTCTTTACAAAGGAGATTGATTTTTATAATTTAGAGATAAAAACTCTCTTATTATGTTGTTGAGGCTCCCCAAAGCATAGTCAACACTATACCAACTAATCCTCTGGCTAAAACAGCAACAGCTAATCCGATTAAGGCATAAATAAGGAAATTTTTTGCTTTTCCTACTTGTTCTGGGCTACCCCCTGCTGTTACAAACATATAAGCAGAAATCATAAGCATTAGAACTACTACGACTATCATGAAACCAAATACATATCTAATTATCACTGCAAGTAATGCATTTGGGTCTATATTCGGCGGGTCTGTTGGGCTTGGCGTGAGTCCTACAGAAGGAGGAGTTGGTGCTGCTAAAGCCAAATATGGCGCAAAGCATAGTCCTCCAATCACAACCAAACTCATTATCCCCAATATTTTCTTGTTCATTGTTTTTTATTGATTATTTTTTTTCAATTAACCGACCTTTGAAGTTTTGTTTTATTATACTATTTTAATCCTTAAGCGTAAAAAAGCAAGTATTTTGTCCACAGGAAGCTAAATCACAACATTAATATCTAAAATTCTTACAATCAGCATCGCAATCGCCCTTGCTAATATAATAAGGGCATAACCAACAATAGTAAAAATAACAATCTTTTTTCCTTTCATAACCCGCGTTGGGCTTCCAGCTGCTGTCATGATAGTAAGCCCACCCATGATTACGAACAAGACCGCTAAACCACTAAAATATATAAAAATTCTGTCAGTAAGTTGCCTTATGAGCTCTGCGATTCCGGTAGCCACCAATGGATTGATATCGTTTCCATGCGGAGTTGGCGTAGGCGTTTCTGTAACATAAATGGTTTCTGCTGTTCCACTTGAACCTACGGCAGAAGATCCGAAAGAAGAATATGAGGTCTTTGGGATGACCGCAAAAGTGCCGGTTCTACTGTAGGTATGGCTAAAATTATAGCTGCATCTTACTGTTTTTAACGATGTATCGTTACTATCGTTCACACATACACAAGGACCTCCCTCCAATTGCTCGTCCGGGGCAGTTGCCGAAGGTGGAGGCGCCTCGCCAAAATTTATTATTGGTTTAAAAAATACCGCGCCGCCAACCGCACCACTATAACAACTTGCTTCTATAATAAGCGTACCGTTAACAGTATCTCCTGTTTGTATATTAGTGGGACCAATTTCAGAAATAAACGCAACCGCAAAGCCCGGCGGATTGGCTGCGCATACTTGCTGGCTCAATCCCAAAAACAAACCGCAAATGATTAACATTATAAAAAGTAAACAATTTTTTTTCATAAGCAATTTCTAAAATTTATATTTAACTTTTATTAAATACTCTCATCAAGGAGTGACTATTAACAGAACAAGCGCTACCAGCCCCCTACTGATTACCGCAACAGTCAATCCGATTAAGGCGTATATCAACCACCTCTTTGCTTTTGTTGTTTGTTCCGGATTTCCTCCGCCAGTGATGAATAAAAAGGCCGCAATAATAAGCATTAAAACGCTTATTACTATTAAAAATCCAAAGGCATAAACTATTATATTATACAGAGCTGTTCCAGCATCCACTCCCTGTGGCAGTATTTGCCCCACCAAGGCGATTATTCCTCTTGACACAGTTACAATGGCAACACCAGACAAAGCATAAACAACGGTCTTTCTGCCTGTGGAAAATCTTTCTGGGTCGCCGGAGGAAACAATCATCATATAGCCACCTATTATTACCATTAAAACACCGATAACTAACGCAAACCCGAATACCCAGCCCAAGACCCTTATAAGCATTTCGTCAAAATCTATATTCCCCGGAGTTAATGGATTGGTAATAGTGATTTGCGCTTGCGCTTGGCCAACGATAATAAATAAGGAAAGAATCACCAAAATCAAAGGAAAAATTAATGTTGTTTTTTTCATAATTTTATAAAAAAGTTACATCAGGCGCGAAAAAGTCAGCCATTGCCTTTATTATCAATATTATACCAAGAATTACAGCAGTGTATAGAATAATTTTCTTGCCCAAGATTATTTTGCCCCCATCCAGGCCAGCAAAAATTATCATAAACCCTCCAGCGATTATCAGTAGAGGTCCTAAAATTATTGCTATCCAAAAAATCGCGCCAACAATATCTCTAAATAATTCTCCAAAAGTATTTGCTTGAAGTGGATTCAAATCATTATTAACAGGTGGCGGAGATGGGTGTTCTATTTTGCAACTCTGGCTACATCCATCTCCGGAAACAGTATTTCCATCATCACATTCTTCGCCTGGTGGCTCCAGTGTGTTATTCCCACAGACAAAAGGACCATTCACGACAGCGGTTGCGCGACCAGTTCTGCATAGTGTAATATTTTGTTTATCACAAACATTCACTTTAACAGCATAGCTTCCTATAGTACCATACGGATGCGGAAAATTTAGAGTACACTGACCAAGTATTGAATCAATAAAGCAAACCCTTGTTCTAATGCCCGACCCATCTCCGAAGTCCACCTTTATCTTCCAGGCATATGCCAAAGGATATGCTTTGACTGTGACTTGAATCTGACTTGAATCGCCTAAAAATACCGTGTCTGCTGATACAATTACATCGTCAGGCGGAAAAGGGTTTCCAGCATATACCCTTGTTGTAGAAAATAATATAAAAATAGAAAAAACCGCTACGAAAAATAGTATTATTAAATTACTTTTGGTTTTCATATTTTTCTATTGTTTCCCTATAATCATTTCCACTAAAGCGATTATGCCTCGAGAGACAGCAGATACGGCAAATCCTATTAATGCCCAGATAACTATCTTCTTGCCTTTATCAAATCTTAAAGGAATCCCGCCAGAAGTTACCATTACATAACCACCAATTATGATAATCAGGACTGCCAAAGCCATTAACATACCAAAAATGGTTTCTATGGTTTGTTGCAAAAGTTCTGGCACATCGCTCCAAGTTAAGGGATTGTCATACTGGGTTGGAACAGGAGGACAATCGCTGTCATTAGCAATAGTGCATCCCGGGGCGCAACAACCGTTCCCTCCAAGGCATCCGCAATCAGAATCTTGGCTGACATTGCAATTTGGCTGACAAATTTGGTCGCACTGAATAGGAGAACACGGCCGTGGAGGAGGACAATCACTATCAGTGGTAAAATCGCATCCAGGTGCGCAGCACCCATTTCCGCCGACACAAGCGCAATCATAGTCTTGGCTTACATCGCAATTTTGCGGACAATAGTTATTACACCCATCAGGTTCACAGGGCCGTGGTGTGCCACCTACCTCTATAAGAATATCTACCCCAGCTTCATAGCTTGCTGAATTTATGCAATAAAAAGTAATAAATTTTTCTCCGCTCGTCCCGTAACTATGGCTGAAAGAATAAGAACAACTTCCGGAACCGCGGGGGTCAGTAGGATCAGTAGAATCAGACCAAGTACAATTGGGATTTGAGAGACAATCGCTTGCCTCCCAACAATCCAATGATATCTCTATTCCATCATCAAAATTGATCACACACTGAGTTGTATTTATATTAACCCCTGCTGTTATAGTAATCGCAGCTCCCACAGCCGGATATGAATAAGAAGAATTTAAATTAACTGTGACAAAACCGCCGGTAGATGTCGCAGAGAAGACAGATTGACAAACTATAAAAACCCCTAAAAAAATCAGTGTGAAAAAAATAATCTTTTTTTTCATTTTGCCTTGCCGAGAGATTACATTTTTACGAAAATTGCTCCCCAGTGGTAGGTGCCGGTCTCTAACTCTTTTACCAGCTTAATGTCCATAAACTTAACTATTTTGTGCGCTTGTTCAAGAGAAACTCTATTTTCTTCAGGCCCGAAAGGAGAGTCCGGATTCCAATCAATTATCACTAAATTGCCATTTCGTTTGAGCACTCGCTTGGCTTCTTTCAAAAATGCGTCTTTGTCTTCTATTTGAAACAATGCATTTGCTATCAGCACCAAATCCATTGATTCATCTTTAAGCGTAGAGCCCTTGGGTTCCTCTAAGTCGCATTGTATTGTTTTAATATTCGATAAGCCCACACCTTTAGCTCTTCCAATTAAAGCGGAAAGCGGTTCTTCTTGGATGTCCAAAGCATAAACCATCCCTTTCGGCACTCGCCTTGCTAAAGCAATTGCAAAACCGCCCGGACCGCAGCCAAACTCTGCTGTTTGCCAATCCTGACTTAAAGGGATCTGCTCTATTATTTTTTCCGGTTCCAAAAAACTAACCATATTCAAAAATTAAATATTACAACTTTATTAATGAAACTACGCTATCGCCCTCATCCAAGCGCATTATTCTTACTCCTTGGGTTGCCCTGCCGAGCGCGGATATTCCTTTGGCAGTAGTTCTCAAAACCTGACCATTTCTTGAAATGAATATCAACTCTTCGTCGCCCTTTACAATCTCTGCCTTAACCAAATCGCCTGTTTTGGCTGTGAGCTTGGCTGTCATTATTCCTGTGCCTCCTCTGCTTTGCTGACGATACGAGGAAACCCCGCTTCTCTTGCCATATCCCTTGCTAGTGATTATTAAAATATAGTCCTTAACTTGGTCTTTCTCAATAGCCTCCATTCCAATTACTTCATCTCCTTTTTTGAGATTCATTCCCTTATTACCTGCCGCGCTTCTCTGCATCGGTCTTATCTGTTCTTCTTTGAATCTGATTGATTGGGCCTGTTTGCTCACAAGTATTGTTTCACTTTTTCCGCTCGTCTTTTTTACAGACCTTAATGAGTCGCCTTTTTTGAGCCGAATCGCTATCAAACCAGAACTCCTTAAATTGCGAAACTCTTCAAGCGCTGTTCTTTTGATTATACCATTCTTGGTTGCCATGACTAAATACTTCATTTGTTCGCTGTCATCTTTTTTACCAAGAGGCAAAATTGCTAAAACCTTGTCTTCTTGGCTGATTTCTAAGAAATTAACTAATGCCCTGCCTTTTGAAATCCTTGTTGCAGAAGGAATCTCATAAGCAGGCATTGCAAAAACCTTACCGGAATCAGTAAAGACCAATATCTTATCAAGAGTATTTGCTAAAAAGAAATGTTCCACAAAATCATCATCCTGCGCCTTGATGCCCATAATGCCTTTCCCGCCCCTCTTTTGAATCTTATAGGAAGACGGGCTCACTCTCTTGATATATCCCTTATTGGTAAGAGTAATCAAAACCTCTTCTTCTGGCACTAAATCCTCTTCTGATATTTCTTCCGCTTTTTTCACATATACTTTAGTTCTCCGTGGTTCAGGATAGGTCTCTTTCAATTCTTTGAGTTCTTTTTTCACAACTGCCTTTACTTTTGCAGGGCTCTTAACAATTCCAGATAGTTCTTCAATCTTTGCTTTTATCTCTTTAAGCTCATCTTCTATTTTCTGTATTTCAAGACGAGCTAAAGCAGAAAGCTTTGTCTCTAAAATTGCCTCTGCTTGAATGTCCGTGAGTTGAAATTTTTTCTTTAAGTTGCTCTTGGCATCATCCCTGTTTTTGGATTTCTTAATGGTTTCAATGACTTGGTCTATTTTTGCCAAGCATTTTGCCAAACCCAAAAGAATATGCTCCCTTTCTTTGGCTTTTGTTAAATCAAATTTAGTTCTCCGCAACACAACTTCCTGACGATGCTTTAAAAAATATCCAAGCATTTCTGATAAAGACAAAACTTTTGGCTGAATCCCATCAACAAGAGCTATCATGTTGAGATGGAATTTTTTCTGTAAATCAGTGGACTTATAGAGACAATTCAGCGCCTTTTGCGGAAACGCTTCTTTTTTTAATTCTATGACAATCCTGATACCATCTCTGTCTGATTCGTCCCTAGCATCCTTTACTCCTTTAATTTTCTTTTCCTGAATCAACTTGGCTATCTGTCCCACCAATGTTGCTTTATTAACTTGATAAGGTATTTCATTGATAACAATCTTCCACCCACCGTTCTTTTCCTCAACTATATCTGCCTTACCCTGAACCAAAACAGGTCCTTTGCCTTGGGCATAAGCAGAAATTATTTCTTTTTGGTTAAAGATAATGCCACCTGTCGGGAAATCAGGTCCTTTTATAAACTGAAATAATTCCTCGGTTGTGGCTTCGGGATTATCAATCAAATGTATGGCTGCATCGCATGTTTCCACAAGATTGTGTGGCGGAATGCTTGTCGCCATACCAACCGCAATTCCCAATGAGCCGTTTAATAGAAGCTGGGGAAGCGGAGACGGCAAAACGGTCGGTTCTTTCCTTGTTGAGTCATAGTTGTCTATGAAATCAACAGTATCTCTATTTATATCCCTTAACATCTCCTGCCCCGCCCTTGAAAGCCGACACTCTGTATATCTTTGAGCGGCTGGAGGATCCGCATCAATTGATCCAAAATTGCCCTGGCCTTTTACCAGCATATATCTCAAAGAAAAATCCTGCGCCATTCTTACCAAAGAATCATAAACCGCAGCGTCGCTGTGTGGATGATATCTGCCAAGAACTGCTCCAACTACTGTTGCTGATTTCCTAAATCTGGCGTTGTAATAAAGACCCTCTTCTCCCATTGCGTAAAGAATTCTCCTGTGCACTGGTTTCAACCCATCCCTCACATCGGGCAATGCTCGAGAAACAATTACTGACATTGCGTAATCAATATAGCTCTCCTTCATTTCTTCGCAGATTTCTCTGGGTTTTACATATCCTATATTCTCTAACCCGTTTTCATTGTCTCCATTGTCTGTCTTCTTGGCCTTGTTATTTTCTTCTGGCTCTGGCTCTGGTTTTGATTTTGATTTTGGCATAGTTGTAAAAATTATTCGTTTAAATCAGGAATTTCAAAAGAAGGGATATTGAGCTGTTGCCCAAAATTCTGAAAATCAAATGATTTAAATCTGAAGGCAATTACTGCTAAAAACACGATTAAAAAAATCAATCCTATGATTGCCACAGACACCCATAAGACCATTTTTCTTTTTTCCAAAGATAATGATTGAATTTTTTGTAAAAATTTCATTTTCTACGGCTTCAAAACAACTATTTTCATTTCCGCTGGCAATCCTTGCTTTTTTATTTTCAATGACGACTGCGGCTCGATGCTTTCTTGCCCCATTGCTTTGAGGAAGTTATCAATGTCTTTCAAATTCACTTTCAGACCCGGTATCTTGTAATGCATTGGTATTACTATTTTTGGCTCAATCTGATTAATAACTTTAGAAGCAATTGTTCCGTCAATTGTGTAAGTGCCTCCTATGGGAATCATTAATATATCAATATCTCCTATGGCCTCAACTTGTTCGGAAGAAAGTTCGCCTTGATTTAAGTCGCTTAAATGACATAACTTAATACCCTCTGCTTCAATCGTATAAATGGTGATGCCCCCCAAATTTTCTTTATCCATGCTCCCATGCGACGCAGGAATGCCTTGTATAAATATTCCTCCTACCTCATATTCTCCTGGGCCTTCTATTAAAAACAAAGGGCCTTTTATTGCTTTAACATTATTGTGGTCAGTATGCTGATGGGTGATTAATAAAACATCTGCCGCGATAGACGGCATTTTTAATCCGGTCTGCTCCGGCGAAAACGGGTCTATAACAATCGTTTTCTTTTCGTTTTGATTCAAGGGCACCCTTATTTCAAAACACGATTGACCATGCCAAAGTATATCCATAATAAACAAAAACGCTTAATTATTTTTAAATCTTTTATGATTATAACATTTAGTAAAGACAAACTCAACCTTCCTATTGATATGAACAGGCTTTTATGCTACCCTTTATTTTACTATGACTAAAATAATTGAAAAAACAATTCAGCCAAAAGATGAATTGCAAAATATTGCCACTCCTCCGAAAAAGGGGCAGACAATAGAGGGCAAGATTATCGGAGCCGGACATTTTGCTGTTTATGTTGATTTGGGCCCTGTTGGCGTGGGCGTAATTTATGGAAAAGAATATTACGCAGCCAAAGATATAATAAAACGACTACAGCCCGAGGCGCTAATAAAGGCAAAGATTGTGGAAGTAGATAACGAAGATGGTTATTTGGAGCTATCGCTTACCGACGCCCAAAAAGAGGTGAGCTGGGAAACTCTGAAAGAAACCGAGAAAGCATCCCAGACAGTTATGGTTGATATCGCGGGAGCAAATAAAGGCGGACTTCTGGCTGAAATGGAAGGGATAAAGGGATTCCTCCCTCTCTCACAGCTCTCAATTAAAAATTATCCACGGGTTAAGGACGGGGACTCAAATGAAATACTGAAACATCTGCAAAAATTAGTGGGCCAGCAATTAGAGGTGAAAATTATTGATGTTTCTCCGCAGGAAAACAAACTCATCTTTTCTGAAAAAGCGGTTACCTCAAAGGCAATAAACGAACTTTTAGAACAATACAAGGTCAACGATATAGTGGAAGGAAAAATTACCGGACTTGCCGATTTCGGCGCATTTATAAAATTTCCATTGCTAAAAGAGAGCGGGGCGGAAGAACTAAAGCTGGAAAAAATTCAAGCTGAAGGACTTATTCACATATCTGAGCTTGATTGGCAATTGATAGACAATGTCTCTGATGTGGTTAAGGTTGGAGATATAATTAAGGCAAAAATTACTGAAATATCCCAAGACGGAAGGGTCTCGCTATCCCTAAAAGCATTAAAAGAAGACCCTTGGAAAGATATAGATAAAAAATACAAGAAAAATGATATTATAGAAGGAGAAGTGGTAAAAATAAATCAATTAGGAGCATTTATTGAAATTGAACCAAAAATCAGGGGATTGATCCATCTCTCGGAATTCAACAACCAAGATAAGGAAAAAGAATCTCTACAAAAGGGCAAAAAATATAAGTTTGAAATCATCGCCCTTGATATAGACACTCATCGTATGGGCTTACGCCTGAAAAACGGTTAGAATAGACATAGTCCTGTATTTATAAACAAAAAAATAATGAAAAAAGCAACGCAAAACTTAGCGAAGAACTTTTTTGTTATTGTACTGATTTTTTTAGGCATATCAGTGGTTTTTGCCATTCTTTCTCCAACCCCTGATGTTGAAAAAGAAATTTCCATAAGCCAACTTAGCCAAGAAATAGCTCAAGAAAAAGTTAAAGAAATTGTGGTTGTTGGAAATGATATTCTCGTCACATATAACGACAACAGTCAGGGGCAAAGCAGAAAAGAAACTGAATTAGCTCTTTCAGAATCTCTGGCTAATTACGGTGTTGAAAAAGAAAAATTGGAAAAGGTCAATATGGTTGTTCAGGAGCCCAAGGCGGGCTGGGGACAAATTGGCTCAATAATGTTATTCGCCGTTCCTTTATTAATCTTCGGCTTATTCTTTTGGTCGTTTGCGAAACAGGCAAAAATGGGAGCAATGCAAACATTTAATTTTTCCAAGGCAAGAGCTCGTGTTTTTGGCGCAGAGGGTCATCCAAAACAAAAGATAAACTTTGAGGATGTGGCTGGACTAAAAGAAGCAAAAGAAGAATTGAAAGAAATTGTTGAATTTTTAAAGACCCCTAAAAAATTCCTGGATATGGGTGCAAAAATTCCAAGAGGCGTTTTGCTATTAGGCCCACCGGGATGCGGCAAAACACTATTGGCAAGAGCAACCGCAGGCGAGAGCAATGTTCCGTTTTTTTCTGTGGCTGGTTCCGAGTTTATAGAATTATTCGTTGGCGTAGGAAGCGGAAGAGTAAGGTCATTATTTCAGGAAGCGAAAAAACACAATAAAGCGATTATCTTTATTGATGAATTAGACGCTATTGGCAGGACAAGAGGAATGGGAATGGGTGGTGGGCATGATGAGAGAGAACAAACATTGAATCAGATACTTGTTGAAATGGATGGATTTGAAAGGGACTCAAAAACCATTATAATCGCTGCAACCAATCGCCCGGACATTTTGGACCCTGCACTTTTAAGACCAGGCAGATTTGACAGACAGGTTATCTTAAATCTACCCAGCATAGAAGACAGAGAGGCAATCCTTAAAATCCACACCAGAGGCAAACCATTGGCGAAAAACACCCATTTAAGAGAAATAGCGGAAAGGACTCCTGGTTTTTCCGGGGCTGATTTGGAAAATCTTTTAAACGAAGCAGCAATCTTGGCTGCTAGGAGGAACAAGCACCAAATAGACCAAGCAGAACTGACAGAATCAATTGAAAAAGTTCTTTTAGGGCCTGAAAGGAAGAGCCATGTCTTGTCGCCAAGGGAAAAGAAAATTTCTGCCTATCATGAAGCAGGCCACGCAATAGTCGCATCATTTACCGACAAAGGAGAACCGGTAAGAAAGGTTTCTATTGTTTCAAGAGGAATGGCGGCAGGATATACTATTAAATCGCCGATAGAGGAAAAAAGCATTAAGGCAAAATCTGATTTCTTGGCAGACATAGCTACATTGCTCGGAGGATACTTCACAGAGAAGATGAAATTCAAGGAGGTGAGCACAGGCGCAAGCAATGACCTGAAAATCGCCTCTGAATTGGCGCGGAGATTAGTGAAGGACTATGGCATGTCAGAGAAACTCGGACCCATTGTTTTCGGAGAAAGAAACGAACTTCAGTTTTTGGGAAAGGACTTCGGCGAAGAAAGAAATTACTCTGAAAAAATAGCTGAACAAATAGACGAAGAAGTATCAAAAATAATCAAAGAAGCAAGCGCTTTAGCAATAAAAGTCCTAAAAGCAAAAAAGAACCTTTTGGAAAAATTATCTAAGGAATTGATGGAAAAAGAAACTCTGGAAAGAGAAGAAATTGAAAAAATCCTCAAAATCAGCAGGAAGAAGAAGGGCACGTAGCTCAATGGCGGAGCAAGGCTCTTATAGCGATGATTTTCATTTACTAATTTATCTCTTTGGGGTGGGCACGTAGCTCAATGGCGGAGCAAGGCTCTTATAAGGCCGAGGTTGTTGGTCCGAGTCCAACCGTGCCCATACCAAAGAGATAAAATCAATATGAAATCATCGATATATCGGCAACTACAATTATTTATTATATTAAATCAGAGTTGCCGCTATAAGGCCGAGGTTGTTGGTTCAAATCCAACCGTGCCCACCTTGCCCTCCTAACTTTTCTTAAATAAAAAGTTGGGAGGATAAAGGGCGAGTAGCTCAGCGGCTAGAGCATCCGCCTTACACGCGGCAGGCCAGAGGTTCAAATCCTCTCTCGCCCACCATTTGACAAAATAATCACAAGATGGATTCAATCTGTCCAAGCACTATGAAAATTATTTATGAAGATGAAAACATTATAGTTTTGGACAAACCAGCAGGAATTGCTGTTTTTTCAGACAATGATTCCGGACTGATGGCTGAGATAGTTGAATCTAATCCTGAACTTAAAAATGTCGGCGAACCACCAAGATATGGATTGATTCATCGCTTGGACAAAGACACTTCTGGGCTGTTGTTGGTAGCAAAAAACAATCAGGCCTTGTCTTTTTTCCAAAAACAGTTTAGAACAAGAGATGTACGAAAAAAATATATTGCGCTGGTTTGGGGTAAAATCCAAGAAAAGGAAGGAATTATCAAAACCCTGATTAATAGAGATAAAGACGGAAAAAAACAAAGGGCATACCCTTGGCTCGGTCCTTTAGCCAAAAAAACAGGGTCTCGATTGGCTGAAACGCAATGGAAAATGATAGAAGAATATGATAAATATACCTTGATAGAGGCGATTCCAAAGACCGGCAGAAAACACCAAATACGAGTTCATTTTTCTTATATAGGACATCCTATAATAGGAGACAAGCTGTATTCTTTCAAGAATCAGATAGTGCCAAAAGTATTAACAAGGCAATTCCTTCATGCCAGCGGACTAACAATTAAATTAATGGATGGTGAGGAAAAAACATTTTCTTCTCCATTGCCAGATGACTTAAAACAATTATTGAAAAACTTATGACAATAGAAAACGAAGAAGTAACAAATCACGAACAAGAGACAAAATCAATTCCAGATATCAGACCAGGAGATACGATTAGGGTTTATCAAATCATGCCTGATTCCAGCTCCTCAAAACATGGAGAGAAAAAAGAAAAAATACAGATATTTGAGGGTGTTGTATTGGCGAAAAGAAGAAACAAAGAAATCGGCGCCACCATCACCGTAAGAAAGGTGATAGACAGAATTGGAGTAGAAAGGATTTTCCCTATCTTTTCCCCTACTATTAAAAAAATAGAGGTAATAAGAAAGAGCAAGGTGAGAAGGGCTAAGCTTTTTTATCTTCGCCGGGCAAGCGGTAGAAAGGCGCGACTTAAAGCCAAAGAGTTTATGCCAGAAATTTCTGTTGAAGAAACACCTATGCCTACAGAAAGCGAAGAAATTCCGAATAACACAGCGCCAGAAATTATGCCAGAAGCGACTATGCCAATAGGGGGTGATAATAGTAACATCGAAAATCCAATTGAAAACACTAATCAGCAAGAGTCGATTATTGAAGAAAATCGCGCACAAGAGCTGAAAAACGAAAATAAGCAATGAGACAGCGTTGGTTGAGAGCCGAGGTGGAGAAATAGGTAGACTCGCATCTTTGAGGGGGATGTGCCAGCAATGGCGTGTGGGTTCAACTCCCACCCTCGGCACCTCTATTATAAGAACAAAAAATCGCCCTTTGATAAACTCAGGGCGATTTTTTGTTTTCCTAATTCAATCAAATATTAATTTAAATCTCCACAACCTCTATATAGCTATAACGCGCTCCGAATTCAAGGGCTTCTTGCTTAGATGGAAACCAAATATCCACTTGTTGCGTCTTTCTGGAATGCATTCTGTCTTCAACAACGAAAACCTTGTCTCCATATATCTCTGGAATCCTTATTTCTGTACCAAAGGGAAGAAAATTTGTAGCCACTATGCCGTCACGAACCCATGAGCCAGAAGCAGTGATATATGGGTCGTCATCTGTTTCCATTGGGCAAGAAGAATAAGCAGTGACAACAACCTTAATCGTCTTTGAATTTGTTGCTCTCGGCACTGCTAAAAAATGCTCTATATTGGAAACAGCGCTATTTCCTTGAACAAATGCCAAAGCGCCTCCTGATTCAAAATAATCATCAGGCAAAGAATTGTCCTGGTAAGCAGCTAAAGCGCCTGACAAAGAAAAAATTACTCCGCCAACAACGCCCCAGATAATAAAAAATTCAATGTATCCTTGAATTTTAGTTTTCATATATTTATATATTTTTTCCGAATCTGACTATATCATAGCATTTTTACACCCTACTTGTCAAGGATTTTGGGTATTTTGGAACAAAAAACGCCAAACAGGCGTATTTTTGGAGCGGGTGAGCGGAATCGAACCGCCATCACTACCTTGGCAAGGTAGCGTAATGAACCATTATACGACACCCGCATTTCAAAATGCTCAATTATGTGCCGCGGGTCAGAATCGAACTGACGACCCAACGATTTTCAGTCGTTTGCTCTACCCCTGAGCTACCGCGGCTCTCCTGTGCTCTGGAGTACCAGAGCTTCGGAAAAGCAAATATGATTCTCAAAATTGATACTTGCCCTTCCGAAGCCCGAATATTATGAGGGCGAAGGAGGGAGCTACCGCGGCTTGGTGGGCGGTACTGGGCTCGAACCAGTGAAACCTTTCGCACGTCAAGCGAACGCTCTACCAACTGAGCTAACCGCCCATATGCCGGGAGTGGGAGTCGAACCCACATGGGCTTGCGCCCAATGGATTTTAAATCCATCGTGTAAACCATTCCACCACCCCGGCGCAATATATTTTAAGGCCAGGGCGGGAGTTGCACCCACGTATAGCGGTTTTGCAGACCGCTGCCTTGCTACTTGGCTACCTGGCCAAAGACAATTATCAATTATTGTTCGCTATTTTTATGAATCACTGACAACAATTCCTCAATTCTTCCCGCTTCTTCAACCTGTTTTTCCTCACAAAAAATTATTTTAGGAACTTTTCTTATGCGCAATTTCCTGTCCAGAATTTTCTGTATGTTATAAATATCAGCCCTAAGATAATTTATCATTTCCCTTCTCCTGTCCGCAGGCATCACACTCACAAACACTTTTGCGTTGCTCAAATCACTTGAAATATCCACTTTAGTTATCGTGACCAAAACATTTCTATCAAACCCTTCTTCTCTTAAAATAATGCTTCCTATTTCCCTTTTTAAAAGCTCGTTAAGTCGGTCTATCCTTGAAAACATTTATATTATGTTTAAATATCTACTTGCTTTTTCTCTTCTACGAAAAAGGATAAAATATCGTCCTCTTCTATCTTGGTGGTCCCCCGATAAAGTATTCCTATTTCGTCATCCAAGACCCCTCTTTCCGCTGATTTTTTCTCTTTTTGGATTCCTGAAATCGTACCTTTGCCGATTAATTCGTTATTCCTGTATATTTCTAATTTAGAATTTTTAATAATTTCTCCTTCCACCACCCTGCCACCTACAATCTGACTGTCTTTCTCGGTCATAAAAACCTTTAATATCTGCATTTTCCCGATATCTCTACGCACTATTTCCTGCTCTGCTTCCTGCTTCATCAAGCGCCTAAGATTTTGAATCAGCTCGTATATGACATCGTAATGCAGAATAGTTACCTTTTTCTGGTCAGCCAACCTTATGGCATTTGGATTCGCTTTTATCCTAAAAGCGAATATTTTCGCTTTTCCAGAAACCGCTGTTTGGACATCATCTTCCGTGATAGTATCTGCTCCTGACTTGAGAATATGGACCGCCATTTCATTTTGCGGTATTGCCCTAATCATTCCTTCTATGGCATCCAGCGACCCTGTAACATCTGTTTTTAAAATAATATTCAAGAACTTATGCCCCTCTTCCGTTTGAATACAGTTTTGCTGTTTTTCTCTGCCTTCTTTTATAACATATTCTCTCGCCTTTTCAATATCAGGAAATGTTTTAAAAATTTCTCCCACAAAAGGCACTGTTTCAAATCCTAAGACCGAAACTGGCTGAGAGGGAATTGCTTGCTTAAGATTATTGCCCTGGAAATCCTCCATATTTTTTATCTTTCCAATGGCTGACGGTGTGGCTACAATGTCCTGCGCTTCTAAAATTCCGTCTTTGACCAAAAGCGTTGCCATGCACCCTCTTTTATCATCCAAATAAGTTTCAATAATCACGCCTTCTGCTGGCTTTTCATATCTAGCCTTAATCTCGTGCATCTCGGCGAGCAATAAAATCATTTCCAGCAAATCATCAATCCCTATCTTTTGGGTCGCAGAAGTTAGAACACAAGGAATATTGCCACCCATGTCTTCTGTAACTATTCCTGCCTTTGCTAATTCGCCTTTTACTTTTTGCGGATTAGCTTCTGGCTTGTCTATTTTGTTGATAGCCACAATAACCTGTATGCCTGTTTCTTGAATGCAATTTATCGCTTCCTTTGTTTGCGGTTTCACTCCCTCTTCGGCAGCTACTACTAAAACAGCCATATCAGCAACATTAGCGCCTCTTGAGCGCATAGCGCAAAACGCTTCATGCCCGGGCGTATCAATAAATGTAATATTCTTTCCTTTGTGCTCTAATTCATAAGCCCCGATATGCTGAGTAATCCCGCCTGATTCTTTTTGTGTAATTCGAAAATCCTTAATCGCCTCCAAGAGCGAGGACTTACCATGGTCAACATGACCAATAACCACCACTATCGGCGCCCGTTCTTTTAAATTGTCTTTTTTTGATTTTTTCATATGCAGACATAGATAGAGTAATAGGAATAATACACCTAATCCCGCTATTTTTCAAGCAAAAACCGCCTCATGCGGCTTTTTCCTTTATTTGAAATCGTAATTTGTGTGTGTAATTTGTAGTTAGGAATAAATTTTTGTTTGAATAAAAATCTACTTCCTTGTCCTAACTACTAATTACTAATTACTAACTACTCAAATTTTTGTAAAGGCAAAAATTTATGCGGAGAGGGTGGGATTTGAACCCACGCGCCCTTTAGGGGCCGACGGTTTTCGAAACCGTGCCGTTATAGCCGAACTTCGGTACCTCTCCAAGTCATTATTTATTATTTATTATTGATTATTTACTATTCCTAAAATACAGATGACAGATTTAAAATAAATCTGGGTCAATTGATATTTTTTTAGGGAGCAGGAAGGGGAAATAATTGCCCAAGAAATAACTAGCAGAAACTGCTATTCTGCCTTTTAAAATCTTGAGAATAAAAAATCTTTTGGTCTTTCTTCGATATTTTTTAAAATCAGGAAAACAATCTGCTAAAATATCGCCAGCTTTAAATCCCCAAATAATCCCCCCACCAGTTGTCGGCTTGGTCATGCCAGCGGAATCACCAAGCAAAGTAATCTTGTCTGATTTTGGCAACCGCAATCCTTGAGGAATCATCGCTGCCTTAAAATCACCTTCATTTAAATATATTTCTTGTTTTGTCAAAAATACATCAAGCCCATTCTTCGCCTCTTTGGTTGGGCCAATAATTCCATATTCAATGTTGTCTTTCTTGAGAACTTTCCACGCAAAGCCGTATTTCGGAGGACAAGCGAATTTTTGAGGCCAAACCTCAATAGATTCTCCGGCCATATCAGTCCTATCAGCCCTATCAACAAAAAATTGTATTCCCAAACGACAAACAGGAATTGGTATAGATAATAATTGCCTTGTCTGCGATAGGGCTCCGTCGCATCCAATAATCTTTGTGAAACCCTTTGGAATTTCCTTGATTTCTTTATTAAAAACTATCTCTGCGCCTGCTTGTTTTGCTAAATCATAGACAAAGTTCTCCAGGGCATCTCTATTAAAAACAAGATAAGCAGGGCGCGCTTTAATTCTGATGTCTTTCTTGGGAAAATGAACTAAAATTGATTCTACTCTTCCTTGATAAACTCTATCGCTTATTGGCAAATACTCTTTAATCCTTTCTGATATCAGGGCAGTGCAGGGCTTGCCTCCAATATTGCTCTTTTTCTCAAACACCGTGACGCTATGGCCCTTTTGGCTTAAGCGCCAAGCCAAATAAAGTCCAATAATTCCTGCGCCAACAATGGCGACTCTTTCTTTATTAGCATCTGATGTCATGGGTAATTAGCTTAGCAAATTTTCTTTTGCCAACTTGAATAATCATTTCATCCCTCACTTTTATTTCCTGTTTAAAATCTTTTATTACATTAGAATCAACTCTAACTCCTCCCTGGAGCACCAATCTCTTGCCCTCCCCCTTAGAGCTGGCTAGTCCTAGATGAAATAAAAGCTCAACTATTGGATAACTCGGCTTTGGAGTAAAAAATACTGGCATCTTGGAGGGCATTCTTTTCTCTTTGAATATTTTATCAAACTCTTGCCCTGCTTTTTGCGCTAATTTTTCGCTGTGATACATAGAAACAATCTCTCTGGCTAATCTGGCTTTAATGTCTCTTGGATTAATATTCTTATTCTTAAGTTCTCTTTTAATTTCGCTTAATTCTTTTTCAGCAAGAAGCGTGCAAAGCTCAAAATAATCAAAAATCATTTCATCCCGCATAGACATCAATTTCCCATACATATCTTCCGGTTTATCAACAATATTAATCACATTACCCCAACTAGTGGACATCTTTCTGCCATCAAGCCCTGAAAGCATTTTTAAGGTCATTATATCTTGCGGATACATTCCAAATAATCGCTGAATATCTCTTCCAGCATTAAGATTAAAAAGCTGGTCATAACCGCCCAATTCAATATCTGCCTTGACTGCTACTGAATCATAGCCCTGCAAAAGGGGATAGCAAATCTCTTTCAATGAAATTGGCTCTCCTTTTTTCCATCTTTCGTGGAAATTTCTTCTTTGAACTAATTGTTGAACAGAAAAATTGCCAGACAAATGCAAAAAATCACCAAGAGGCATCTTATTAAACCATTCGCTGTTATATCTAATTTCGGTCTTTTTTAAATCAAGTATTTTCCCAATTTGGTCTGAATATGATTTGACATTCTTTTTTATCTCCTCGTCTTTAAGTCCTTTTCTGCCTTCTGGCTTATCTGATGGGTCGCCGATGCGAGCAGTAAAGTCGCCGATAATCAGAACGATTTTATGCCCTAAATCCTGAAATGCTTTTAATTTCCAGAGCTGGATGGCTCTGCCAATATGAATCTTGTCTCCAGTTGGGTCAATGCCATGCTTAATTCTCAATTTTTTACCCGAAGCAAGGGCTTTACTGAAGTGATCTCTGTCGACAATTTGCTCAACGCTCCTTGTCAGAACCTCGTCTATTTTTTTAGAATCAATTTTCATAATAGGTTTAATAATTAACCCTTGTGGACCCGGAGGGAATCGAACCCTCAGCTCATCTATGCCATAGACGTGTTTTGCCACTAGACTACGGGCCCTGTGCCCTCGGCAGGATTTGAACCTGCGATCTTGACCTTAGGAGTGTCCTGCTCTTGTCCACTGAGCTACGAGGGCATCTGTATGAATACTATACTACAGTTTTGTTCATTATCTCTTCATAAACCTGATCTTTCAATGATTGTATTAATTTTAAAATATCGCCCCCTTTCTTTACTGTTATTCTACACATTCCGTATTTAGTTCTTCCTTTACTACCCCCATCATTAAATCGAATAATAAATCTATGCTTCGGTATTTCTGTAATAAAGGACCAATAATTTAAACATTCTCTTCTATCCATGCCAGAAAATATTCTCATAGTTGGCTCTATAAATTCCTCCTGAACATTAAATACATTTCTTAGTACAGTCAAATAGGATTTTATCATTTTCCCATCAGAATTAATAAATTCGCACCCCTTTTTGCTCCCTTCGGCCCAATAGAGCATAGCTATTACGATTGACAAATCCCTGTTAGGACTTCGTAATAATTCTTGAGCGCGTTTCTGTGCTTTTTCTATGTTTCTCTGTTTACGTTCTTTACTACCACCTCTTTTGGCTCTCAGTGTCGGAATATATTTTGCCGGAACATCAATATCGTGAATATGGTGCCATACCGTAGTCTTCGGGATTGATAATTGCGTTACTAATTCATTAATACTAAGTCCTTTCCTTCTTAGTCTTTTTAACTCTTTTATTTTTTCTATTGAGTGAATTCTCATATTTTCATTTTAACATGCTCAATAGAAATAGCAATAGCCCTAAATATAGATAAAACTTGTTCTATTAAAACAATTTCTTGATTTAATAATACATGTTGAAACGCAGAATTTCTCTATCCAGTTGAACTATGGGGGCAACTTACAATCGTCTATATGTATTCTTATCCCTTAATTTAATACTGTCAATGATAATCTCCTTATTTTCATAATGGAATATAATCCTAAAACGACCTGACCTTGAACGATAAAAATCACTGTCCGTGACTTTTCTAATATTCAATCCTTTTCCCTCGCCTTGAATCAACTTTTCTATGAACTCCAATAATCTCTGCCTATCCTGCTTGTTAATCTTTTTTAATAATTTCTCTATTCCCTTCATAAAAAAAGTTAAATCGTTTTTTTCAACATCTTAACCAAGTCCCTGGCCTTAATTCCCTTGCCCTTGTTATCGCGGATAGCGTCAAATACCGTATATCCCTCTTCTTTTTCTAACCTTTCAAGATTAAACGGCGCAATCTCTAATTTCCCGCCTCTCTCTTTGATAATATAGCGGTTACTAGCAAAATTCTGCCTCCATCGAATGGGCAGGGTAATTTGACCTTTAGCTGTTGCCCTAACTATTGTAGTCATAAATTTTTAAATTAAGTAATACTTTCTTACATTCTTACTTTATCAAAACAAAAAATCAATGTCAACCTCCCCGCCCTAAAGGGCGGGGCTTTCGACGCAGGGTAGTCAATGAAAAATTTCTATCCTAAAGGTTAGGTATTTCTATAATTTTTTGAAAGGCGGATAAAGCTCTTGGTCTATTGTTCTTTCAAAACAAAATCTGCCTGCTGGATGACTCCACTTTGAAAAATTGGAACCAGACAACATTCTTGGTTCCGCTATATCCAGTTTCTCATCACTTGGTAAATTGAATTCCGCGCAAAGCTCAAATTCATTCTCTCCTTTTATAGTATATTCATATAGATTTCCTGTCTGCGGGTCTTGTGGCACCATAAATCCACTTATCGGGTCCTCTAATTCTTGAAGTTCTTGTGGCAGACGCTCCTTGCTCTGCCAGTAGCTTATTATTTGATACTGTACTTCCTGCAAAGCGCTAACCCTTTGATAATCAAAACGCATTAATCTTTCCTGTTTTGGAGAGCCTGTGAGAAAAAAACCAATTACAATTAATGTTAAGACAACTGCGCTCGCTAACCAAGCAAAATATTTTGAACGATTGGATGGCGCTTCCCTGCGCACATCCCATAAATAATATCCGAAAATACATCCTGAAGTGATGAAAACTGCAAACGCTTTTAGGATAAAGCGTAAAGTGATTTCTCCGCCCAAAAATCCCCAAACAATTCTGATAAAATCACCGACTATTACAAGAGAAACAATGAAGAGGGTTAAATATATGAGCCATTTTCTAGTTTTCATCTGTCTGACTTGAGGAATTCTTAAATAGATTTTATTCAAATACCATGAACCCCAAATAAATAATGGAAAAACTATGATAATTGATGCTAATGCGGACCTGACAAGGTTATGGCTATAATATGCTGCAGAGTTAATGCTGCTATAAATGCTATAAACAAGGGGGTCTTTTATGCTCTGATTTATAAACTGAAAAATTAGCGTAAGAATATTTATTGTTGTTACATAAAGCATGCTTATCGAGAAAAGATGCAAAAAAACATGCTTTGGCGACACTTTTTCGTTTTGATCATTCATAGTTTTATAGATATTAATGATTCTTAGTATTTTAGCATTAAAAAAAACATCATTAAACCCATCTCCATTTTATTCTGATAAACGACTTCCTCTATATCCTCGTTTGGTTGATTATCATCTATAACACTTGTCTGACTGGAGAACAAAAATTGCCTATAGTGTAACCAAAAAACCCTTCATTTACTACAAGGGTTTTTGGGTTTCCGAATGACAGGGTCGTCTATCGGACGATATTAGAACCCGTTGAGTCAAGCACCGAATAGATTGAAGATTATAAATGATTTTTATATCTTCCTATACCTTGTGCTTCGGCCAAGGCCAATGCGTTCGATTTTCTTAAGGCGCAAAAGTCTATCCATCACTTGATTAACTGTAGGACGAGCAATTTTTGCTTTTTTAGCGATTTCGCCGGGACTTACTTCGTCCACTTCTTGCAAATACTGCCATACTGCAAGTTGTTTCCTTGAAAGAAGTTTTTCTATGTTTTCTTTAGATAATAACTCAACAGCCATCTGCGATTGTTTAAGGAAAATAGTTAAAAAGAAATCGAGCCACGGAATAATGTTTTCGCGTTTTGTCTTAAATGTTTTCTGACTTTGACGAAGCGCAAGATAATATTCCGGCTTATTGTCTTCGACTAATTTCTCATGAGAAATATAGGGCACATATAAATAGCCCTCTTTTAATAAAAGAAGGTTGGTCAAAACACGGGAAAGCCGACCATTGCCATCTTGAAATGGATGTATTTGTAAAAAATCAACCAAAAAACTACCAATAACCAGAAGTGGATGATATTTTTTTTCATTCAGTACGCATTGAGTCCACTCAATCAATTCCTGCATTTCTTTCGGCGTGAGATATGCCGGCGCAGTATCAAAAAGATCGCCAACAGATTCGCCAACTGCATTAATCATATGCACTTTGTTTTCTTCTTTTTTGTAATCACCTCGGTGAATCTCATCCTTTTGGACATACTTAAGAAGCTCTTTGTGAAAATGCTTAATAGTATTTTCTGAAAATTTAAGAGATTTCCAAGAATTAAAAATATTTTCGAGCAATTCAAAATAACCTTTCACTTCTTGCTTATCCCTATCAGTGAATTTTTGAATATCAATACCTCGCATCAATTTTTCTACATCCTCATCAGAAAGACGAGCGCCCTCAATACGAGTAGAGGCGCCAGTGGAGGTAATCAAAACCGACTGCTTCAAGCGACCTAAAATCTGCGGACTTAATCGTGCGCCAGCAATCCATTGTCCTTTTAATTCATCAATCTGTGTTATTTTTGACCATATCTTAGCTGGAATCTGAGATAATCGTTGGTCAAATCGTTTATTTTTTGTCATAAATTATCTTATACTTTAACTATATAAGATTATATTAGATTACAAAACAAAAGTCAAACAACCAGTAAACATAAAACCCAAAAACCCTTGTAAATACAAGGGTTTTTGGCATTTTTGGTGGCTAAGCGGACTCGAACCGCCTCTGGAAACTCCACAAGTTTCTGTGCTGCCATTACACCATAGCCACCATAATAATATTAATTTCTAATTTCTAATTTTATCTTTTATTTTTAACTTTTCATTTTTAACCTTTAATTTAGACCACGAAGTGGTCGCTTGTGCCCTCGATAGGAATCGAACCTATATCTAGGCCTTAGAAGGGCCCTATTCTATCCGTTGAACTACGAGGGCTAATGCTTCACACTATACAATAAAAACCCTACTTAAATCAAGCCCTTGAGGCGGACAGGCCCGCCTCAAGGAGTATTAGCGCAAAATAATTAGAAAAATAATTCCCTCTTATTGCTGAATATTTGTATGGAAAAACGGATTAAAATAAATTTTAGAGTCAGTATTTTCAAAGTTCGCTTTCCTCTGGCGATAGTTTTCCAGAAACTGCTGGTATGACTCATCGCCAAGCTGAACCTCTTGCGGTCTTGCCTCGGGTTCATCAATTATGACCAAGAAACCATAATAATAAAAAATTACAGCTCCAATAAAAAGAGATACAAAAACAAGGGTTAAAAATACAACAAATGCCCTTTCCCCTAAAAACCAAAGAACTCTTCTTGATATCCGCTTTGCGCCCTTGATATTTATTCTAAAATTAATTCTTGGCATAGGCCTCGATTGAAAGATAAATTTCTACATAATCCCCGCCAAATTTTGACTCTTCTGCCCCTTGGACTTGCCTTACGCTTGAAATGTCAAATGTCGTTTCCTTTATTAACCACCTGCTGTTTTCTAATTTTTCAAGAAATTTCATCGCATCAACAAACTTACCCATACCATCAATCCTGAACACCATATAATCCCATTGTCCATTATTATTCTCATGAAAGGCGACAGGGGAAATCTTTAAAACAAGATTAAGATTTAATGCCTCTTCTTTAAAAAAATTAATAAAACTCACTGGTATCTCCGGGTCAATTAAGGATTCTGCCTGGAGGAGATTATCCATTTCAGCAAGCCCTTCTTCATAAAATTGAAAATTCTTTTCAAAATCCTCAAAGCTTTGAGCTAAAAACTCAATTGACGCAAGCTCCTGACGGCGAAGCGCCAATTCTTTTGAGCTCAAGTTAATCGCCCTTAATGCCGGAAAAATACAAAACATAAAAAGCAAAAACACTGTGAGTATTATCAAGAATATAGATAAATAAAATATTTTTCTATAATTCATATTTTAGCTTAAAACTCACTCTAAAAATTATATTGTTTGGCTCAAGCCAATCCGGCAATACAAAGTTGATGTCTTCAAAATCGTCTTGGCTTCTAACCCTTTCGCGGAATTGATAAATTGAATCAATTGTCGGTGCATAGCAGGTAAAAGTCACGCGCGAGCCCTCCTCCTGATATGAGAACCTTTCTAAATACATATCCTGAAGAAGTAATTTAGAGATCCTTTCCAAAAAATCTGTAAGAGGAAATTGGCTCTGATAAAAATCATTCAGTCCTGACAAGGTGCGATTGACTGATTTTATTTTCTCCTGAAGAATATTTACCTTAATATTTTTTCCTTTTGCTTCGTCTACTAAAATGTCCTGCTCCCTTATCTGGCCAGCGATATAAAACCTCATAGAAAGCAAAATCAAGGCGAATGAAAGGACTGATGCCACGACTAAAATGCCTAAAATCCAAATCAATTTTAATTGCTTTTCTCGCCTCCTCTTACCTTTTTCAATTGGTGGCAATAAATTAATCATATAGTTCAATTTTGTATCCCCTCAAGGCAAGTCCTATGGCTGTTGTAAAAGGGAGTAGCTCGTCTTTAGATATTTTCTTATTCAATTTCTCTTCCAATGGAAGATTTGTTAATGGATCCCCCTTTTGAACCTTCAGCCCTGTTTCTTCAGACATAAAACCAGTTAACCCTTTAATCCTTGCTCCGCCTCCGCAGAAAATCAATTCTTTCACATCCATATCAGCGCTATCTTTTACTTTCTGGGAAGAATGGGTTTGATAATAATCAATATGTTTATTGATTTCCTCTATAAATCCGGTTATTGAGGGAAGGAGCGCCTCAAATATTCTTTTAGACCGTTCTCCTTTCTTTTGAAATCCATATAGAAGTTGCGCTTTATACGCTTCTTGCGGGCTAATTTTTAATGCCTTAGATAAAACAGTTGTTAAGCTATTTGTAGAAAATGGGATAAACGAAGTAAAGCGCAGAGAATTGCCTGAATAAACACTAAAATTCGTAGAAGTTGCGCCCATATCAACAATGAAAACCGGTTTCTGGATATAAGAACCCTTTATCAGCGCTCGCGCAGTTGCCTGGGATTCGGTTTCCATGGCAACAGGAATAAGGCCGGCCTCATAAATCGCAGACACATAAGGGTCAACTGTTTTTCTCGGCAAAGCAGCTATCAGAACTTCCACGAAACTATTATCTTTATCCAATGACTGAACAATCTGTGAATCAAGATAAACTTTGTCTATTGAAAACGGAATATAGTTCTCTGCCTCAAATCGTACAGCTTCCTTTATTTCCTGCGCAGGCATTATCGGCATACGAAGCAACCGTATAAACGACTTTTCTTCTGGTAGAGACACAATCACCTGATTAGTATCAAGCCCCCTAAGTTTGCTAACTATTTTTTTTATAAAATCAGCAAGTTTTTCTATATCTTTGACTTCCCCGCCTTGAATTATGCCATCTGGCAAAAGAATTCCTTTGAGCGACTCTATTCTTAAATGTCTTCTGTGTTTCTTTAATGAAACCGCTTTTAAAGACAGGTCAGAAATATCTAACCCAAATGTCCCGGGATGTAAATTAAGCACATTAAACTTCATTGTATTTCTTCCCACTTTTTATAACTAAACTCCTCTGAAATAGATGGTAAAAACGGCGGGGGATTAAAGCTCATAGTCGGGTCATAGATATTCTGCCTCTCTTTATAGCCAGAGACCCATACACTGCCAGATGTCCATTTTGTGCCCACTCTGCCGTTGCTAATGATAGAGCCAAACATATTTAGCTGTTCTTTTTTAGCATAACTCGGATAACTATACGGAGAATAATAATTTCTTCCAAAATGGCCGGTCTGGGCTATGAACACTCCTTGCAGGTCCAAATAATTAGGCGAGTCAGGGGTTATCAAAACATTGTTCTGCCCAAGAACCACCAAACTGTCGGAATTATCAGGATTCAAATATACAATATCGTCTTTCAGCCAAACATTTCTTGTTGTGCTCGGTGTAATCAGGTCAGCGATAGCCATAGTGATTTTTCCGCTCACCGTACCCTGAAGCCAAACATTGTCTTCAATAAATACCAATCCGCAATCGCTTAAATTGTAATTAACAGCCGAACTCTCTCTGCTGATTATTGAATACTCCCAGAAATAACCCAACTCCGTATCATAAGCATACACACTGCTCACTCGCTCAACTTTTCTTACAGACAACTGCCTTTGGTTGATTATAACATGATAACCATAAGCATTTGAAGGAGGAATATATATGCCCTTGCCCTCTCCTTCTGGTGGCGGTTTTGTGAGTCCTTTTATTGTGCCCAAATCAATGGTAATCCCCTCAAAGTCAAAATGGGACACGCCTGTTCTGAATAAATCTTCGTTGCCATTGGCAGTAGTAAAAACACCAGAGCAAACGCATCCTTGCAATGGGCTATAATCGCACTCCTGTGGGCATGGAGAACAACCATACGAATCAGTGCAAACCCATTGTTCCTGTTCAGAGCTCACAAAAGAATTATTTTGCCCATCCATACGGATTCCTCCATTGGAATGATATGGTCCCATAATTAGCCGGTCATCTCCTGCCCAAACATTATGGTCAAGAATATATGAATATTCTGCAACCGTTGGTTTGATATAATGAACCCTTATTGTTCTGTCTGCATTGGGAAACTGATTGGTCCAGCCAGTTGAAGTCACTTGTATTGATGTAGTTATGTCGCATGGTCTCTCCTCAACAACATCCAACCGATACCTGCCGATTACTCCGATGCCCGGCAAACTATATTCGTATTCGCAGGGGTCGCAAGAAACGCAATCAGAAGGCGGACAACCAATCTCAATCCCGCCAAAAAGTTCCTGCTCTTTGTGCAGTAAATACCACCTATATCTATTTAGACCTGCTTCTGCGATATGAAGAGATTGTTCATAAGCCAACTCGTGCTGCGACTGCCTCATTTGGCTTAAGATAAAGCCCAAAAGAGCCACCAACAAAACCAAAAACACTGAACCAAAGACCAATATATAAGTGATGACAAATCCTTTTTCCCTATTCATTATTCGTTATCAAAAATTAAATTTCTTAATTGAACTTTGCTTTGCAGATAATAATCATCGGGCGCGCGATTCGGCTCAACATTCACTATCAACATAATCTTTATAATCTTAGTGCTGTTTATTCTTTCTATCGGGTCAATTATTTCCTGCCCATCTTTATCATAATATTTAAAAACGGTTTTTTGTGGACTGTTTATTTGATTTTGAACATAGCGGGACAATACAGTTATTTCCTCCGTATCTGTAAGGTATTGTGGAATATCGCCGATTGGCTCAACAACCCCTCTCTTAAACTCTCTTTCCTTTCCTGCTTCCTCTGCCTGCCAATTTAATTGAAACTGCGCGCGCATAGCAAAATATCCCGGAGAACAAATGTCATTAACATAGCTACTGGCATCAGCTGTCAATTGCAAATAATTATCAGACGCCTGACCCATAACATCAAAGCTCATTATTCCGTTCCAGACAGTTGAACAATCTTCGCAAGATGACACGCTGGAACAAATTGAACCCAATAAAACACTATCAGCATAAATATTGGCGAGTTCGCTAGACAGCCCGAAATCGCCCTTAACGCCTACCTGTACTACTGCTTGATTTAATGTTCCATTAAAAAAATCAGAAAATACTATTGAACATGAGCCCCCGTCAATATAGGTAACGCATTCCTGCGTCTGTTGATAATCTGAAGTCCCTCCCAAAAAATATCTTACTCTTTCTATGTCATTGTCTTTATCAATGTCGCTGAAAAAAATGAGTTCGTTGTCTTGGGCTGATAAAAGCACATATGACCCGTCTTCGCCGGTAATTGCTTCTCTGATTTCTCTTATCATTGTCTTCATCCCTCTCCTTGCCTCATTGGTTGCGTGCGCCTGATGCCAAGCATAGCTATCAACGCGATAAATGGCAGGGATGATAGAAAATAACCCTGTTGTTATAACGCTTAAAATAAACACAGCGACAATTGTTTCTATTAATGTAAATCCTTTATTCATAGTGAGAATCGTTTATTCATATCTCTCTATGCCTACTTCTTTATAATTATTTCCTGAAACAGCAATAGGAATCGTTTCTTCATAATAATTTTGCGCCTGAATCTCTAAAACATAATTTGCGCTTATTTGCAAAGGAAGGAACAACGCTTCTCCTGACTCATTCGTAGTCAAGCTCACATCATATCCTAATCCTTGATTGGAAAGTCGGACTCCAGCGCCAAAAACCGGCTCTGCGATTGAAACATCTTTAACTTTAACGAGTAAAGAATTGTCTGATTCAAGGTATAGAGTAAATCCCGTGCTTGTGCCTGATAAAAGATTAAAAGGCATTGGGCTCAAACTACTGTTAAGATTAAGCGCGCTTCCGTTTTTTATAAAACCTGAAAAATAGTAATTATCTGTTTCTAATCCTGATATTAATTTATGCCCGCCTGAATCTGATGTTAGTGTTTCTGAATATTTATAAATCAAGTATTCCTCGATATCTGTCCCAACTGTCTTGTCTCCCCTAATATCGAAACTCACATTGGAAATAATTGTCTCCTCGCCATTCTTCCAAGAAGCGCGCCATTCATATAAGGTGGGTGTTTTAAGGACATCGCTTGTTGAAAAATTCGCCCCTATTTTTAATTCAGAATATTTATTAATATCCATTTGGCTTAAATCAACGGGTGACATTTCTAAGCCACTGCTATTTCCCGGGATATCAATATCAGGAACCAAAAGCCACGAACTACTGGTTGCATAAAAGACCTGATATGTAATATCTGTATCTGTGTCTTCTAATTCCGACCATTCAAAATCATACCATTCAGTAATCTCGCCGGGAACTATTGGCGTTGATTCTAAATATCCTGAATCAAAATAACTAATAGGGGAGCTGGTTGCTAGAGTTGCTTGTCCGTTGGATACAATAAGATTCTCTATTGTAGAGATTTTGTTCTGGTTCAGAAAAGTATCAAAAAAACTATCTCCGCTCCAAGCGAGCGCTGTGCTAATATTCAAATCGCTCAACAAATCAATGATAAAAGTAATCGGATAGAGCTCTCCTTCATTGATTGTTGGATTTTTCCTGTTTGGCGTGGAGATTATTGTTCCTCCGTATGTGTCTCCAGAACGAAATGTCTCGGCTGCGGCATAACCACTCTTTGAAACAATAATTTTATAATCATCCGGCTCCAATGACTCATCCAAAATTAAAACCCTGACCCCGGGGTTATTGGTATCTGTGCCATAACATTGGTCAAGGCCATACCCATTGTTTATTATATTGATTGAACTCGCAGAACATGGGGCTAATTGGTCCCCAGTCAAAATCTCTATTGGCTGGCCCAAGCTATCGCTTAAAGAAACCCTCATAGCCCCCTTGCCTTCCCCTGTTTCCAATGATTCAGAGGCAGCATAAGAGCTTAAAACCATTTCACCGCCAAAAAAGGTCTGCCAGGAAACCCTTACTTTTATTTTTTTATAATCATCAGGCGCGGTATCCGGCAAAACAATTGCTCCAGAACAATCAAATCCCTCAATAGTCCCGTCCGCGCAATCGTCAAAATCCTCTACTATTGTTTCCGTATTATATTCAACGCCATTAACGACAATACTTTCTTGGGTTGTTTCAATGTCAACAAAGTTCAATCCTCGCATCTCTTCTATTTTTTCTGACGCCAAATACACTGCCTGCATTCTGGCTTTGGATTGCGCCACTACCCTTACTGCTAACTGAAAACCGCCGAAAATCCCCAAAAAAATAATGGAGATTAAAAGAGTGGCAACAAGCACCTCTATTAAGGTGAACCCCCCATTTTGATTGTAAGAAAAAAAGCGGGGAGTCAATCCTTTATTGGATAATTTCTTTTTTATCTTTTTCACTTTTTATTTTGTGTTTTGTGTTTTTCGCTTTACGATTCCTCACATGCCCGACATTATTGAATAAATCGGCTGAACCATGGCAATTGCAAAAAAAGCGACAACAGCTCCAACAAAGAGTAAAAGAACCGGCTCTATAATAGACGATAAATTCTTAGTAATATTATTTACCTGGCCCTCAAAAAAATTAGCTAATTTGGAAAGCATACCAGATGTTTCGCCGGTCTCTTCGCCAACTTGAAGCATCTGTAAAAATAGGTTCGGATAAAGATTCGGGAACTTAGACATAGCAGAAGACAATCGTTCTCCTTTTTGGACTTTTTTGGCAGCGTCTTTAAGCGCGTCTTTGAAATGAGTATTGCTCACTGCGCCAACCGAAATCCCCAATGCTGTAACAATCGGGACCCCTCCTTGAATCAATGCGCTCAAGGTGATAGAAGTATAGGCGCAATTAATTTTTTTAATTAACCCTGATATTACTGGAATTCGCAAAAGCCATGCGTCAAAATACTTCTTGCCGGTCTTATTTCTTATTAGAATTATAATTGCAAAGACCAATACCAATAATATTAAAATTACTATATACCACCTATTGACTAAGAAATTCCCGAGTCCGATTACAAGCAATGTCATCGGAGGAAGGTCTACTCCCAACTCCTCAAATGTTTTACTAAGCTGAGGCACGACCTTGACCAACATAATAACTCCAATAACAAGCATTGCTGCAATAATCACTGCTGGATAAACCATCGCCCCAATCACCTTTGACTTCAACTCATGAGCTCTTTCAAGTTGGATGGCGAGAATATCAAGAACCTCTTCCATTTTACCTGTTTGCTCTCCGACTTGAACCATACTGTAATATATTTCCGGAAAAACCCTTGGATATTTTTTCAGAGCATCTGAAAGAGTTGTCCCCTTAATAATCTCATTTTTAATATTGGCTAAAACCTTCTTAAAATATTTGTTCTTCGCCTGAGTGCTCAAAATTTCCAATGACCTTGGCAAAGGGACTCCCGCAGCAATCATCACCTGCAGATTCCTTGTTGCCATCAGTTTCTCTGTAAGAGAAACATATTTTATGCCTAAAGAAATTTTTATCTTCTTATTCGGCGCTTTCCCAGCTTCCGCTGAAATCAAAAAAAACCCATCCTGCTTAAGCATGCTTGCCAATTCTTTTTTACTCTTGGCCTCTACTGTTCCTTTTTTGCTTTTCCCGCTGAACGATTTTGCAGTATATGAATAGACAGACATAAATTTTGAGTTATTCCATTATTACTCTCAGCACCTCTTCTATGGTCGTAATGCCCTGGGCTGCTTTAACCAAACCATCTTCCACCATTGTTCTCATTCCCTCTTTAATGGCCTGGTCTTTTATTTTTTCTGAAAAAACGCCTTCATCAATCAATCTCTTGATTGACTCGGTGATGGGCAAGACCTCAAAAATACCGCTCCTGCCTTTATATCCTTCCGGACACGACTTGCTCTTTTTGGGATGATAAAAATTGATATCTGTGAGCTTCTGACTCTGTTTTATTATTTTATCTTCTTTTAGGGCGGCGAGAAATCTTGAACAATCGCATTGCTTGGATAAATTTTTAATAATTGTCTGACTTGGCGCGTATTCCTCTCCTGAAGCGCATAATCTCCTGACCAACCGCTGGGCAAGAACAACATTGAGGGTAGAAGCGATTAGGAACGGTTCTATTTTCATATCTATCAATCTTGGAATTGCTCCGGCAGCGTCATTTGTATGAAGTGTTGATAAAACAAGGTGTCCGGTGAGGGCGGCATTTATTGCCAAAGAAGCAGTTTCATTGTCGCGGATTTCGCCAACCATTATAATATCAGGGTCTTGTCTTAATAAAGACCTTAACCCACTAGAGAATGTAAGCCCAATTTTCGGCATAACCTGTGTTTGGTTGACTCTCGGTATCCGGTATTCAATAGGGTCCTCCACAGTGCAGATATTAATTTCCGGGGTATTCAACATCTCCAAGATTGAATACAGGGTAGTGGTTTTTCCAGAACCAGTAGGCCCTGTCACTAAAATCAAGCCAGTCGGTCTCTTAATCGCTGAATGGATGTATTCTAAGGCCTCGCCCTTAAGGCCTAATTCTTCCAACGAATATCCCTTGGCTCCTTCTGCTAAAAGTCGCATAACCACCTTTTCACCAGTCAAAACAGGGAGGACTGAAACTCTTACTGAATATTTATCGTCATTGCTTTTGAACTTAAATCGTCCATCTTGGGGCAATCGTTGCTCATCCAGTTTGAGATTAGAAAGAACCTTAATTCTCGCAACAATACCCGGGGCAATTTGCTTGGGTAATGTCATAGCATCGTGCAATATGCCATCAATCCTATAACGAACCAAGACCTCTTTTTCTGTCGGCTCTATGTGAATATCTGAAGCCCTATCTAAAACCGCATGCCTTAAAAGAGTATCAACAATTCTTATAACAGGCAGTTCCTCGGCTACTTTTTTAAGATTTTGTTTTTCTTTGTCTCCAAATTCTCTTTTAAAAGGAATAACCTTCACGCCATTTGCGTCTTTTTTTATAAGGTCTTGGAATTCCGCTTTTAAAGTTTTTCTATACTGGGCTAAGGCGTTCTTAATCCCTTCCGGAGAAGTCAGGCGAGGGAGGATTTTCAGGTTGGATTTCTTTTTGATAAACTCTATGGTTTGTAAGTCATCCGGGTCAATCATCGCCACCTCTAAATTTTTCTTGTCTTTTCTGAAAGCGACTATGTTGTTAGAACGGGCGATTGGTTCTGGAATGATTTCTAAAACATCGCTTGGGATTATGGACTGCTCTAAATTAATAAACGGCATCCCGAGAATATATGCTTTAAGCCGAGCCAAATCGTCAGGGGAAATAAAATCATGAGAGGATAGAACATCCTCTATATTCTGGTCATTGGCTTTAGCTATCTGCTCTACCTTCTTAAATTGCTCTTTTGTGACTAAATCAGCGTCTAAAATGAACGCTTTTAATCTTTTAACATCAAGTTTCATAATAAAAAACAGAGTAAAAAATTAATTATGCCTTGCTGTCTATGTTTTTTTTTGCCAGGGCTTGTTCAACTTTTTCTATGACCTCGTTCAAGCTGTAGTTTGCCTTTACTAAATAAGTGGTTGCTCCAAGCTCAATTGCTTTTTCAACCTCTCCGGCGTTTTCCAAATTAGTTAGTATCATTACCGGAATATTTGATGTGGTTTCATCTTTCCTCAACTCCTCTAAAACTTCTAACCCGTGTTTTTTGGGCAATATCAGGTCTAAAAGAATTAAGTCCGGCTTTTCGCTCTTCGCCAAGCGGAGACCTATTTCGCCATCAAGCGCTGACTTCACATCAAAACCTCTTGAGCGCAACGACTCACCAAGCGTTTTTTGGATAGCTGCCTCATCTTCTATGAATAAAATTTTGCTCATAATAGTAGAAATAATTAATTATTATTGATTAGTTATTAGTGATTAGTGATTAATTGATTGGTAGCGTGAAATAAAAGGTTGTGCCTTTGTCTTGTTGTGATTTAAACCAAATCCTTCCTTTCATTTGGTCAATAATTAATTTCGCGATAAAAAGCCCTAATCCGGTTCCATAGACCTCGGCCTTAACAGCATTTTTGGCTCGGAAAAATTTTTCAAAAATATATTTCCGGTCCTCTGCAGGAATCCCAATGCCTTCATCTGTTATCTCAAATTGGACCTTTTTTGGCAATGACTTAATTTTAATCGCTATTTTACCGCCGCCATTGCTGTAGTTGATAGCATTGCCCAAAAGGTTATCAACTACTATCTTTATCAATGGATAACTGGAAAAAACTAAAGGCGCATTTTTATCCTCATTCAATTCTATTGACAGATTAGACGCTGATGCAATTGCCCGGCATTCTTCCATAGTGCCCTTGGTAATGCCTGCTAAAGAAAATTTTGTCCTCTTGCTGTTGGTTCTACCATCTTTTAAGCGAGTAATGGTAAGCAAATCATCAATCAATTGTTCCATCCTGTAAGAATTTTCTTTTATAATATCAAAGTATTCTGATTCTTTGCCAGTAGAAAGTTTTTTAGCCACTGTGGAAAAATCTTCTGACAGAAGAAATTGGGTTGCCCACCTTAAATTGGTCAATGGAGCTCTCAATTGGTGGGAAACGATATTAACAAACTCTGCCTTCATTCTATTTGCTTCAGCCAAGTCCTCAAAACTGCGTGTAATCGTGAAAGCGATGACAAGAAGGGTCATGGAAACTATCATTACAATTAACGCCACTATTCTGGGGTCTGACACATATCTTTCGCCTATCGCATAAAATGAGATACTTGAGATGATGATTATTATGCCCATAATAAAAAATAAAAACTCGGGGCATTGCCATGCAGGAATTTGATATCTCTTACACTGTGCGAAAATATTGAATTGGAAAAATTTTTTGGCCATTAGGCACGCTTATATATTGATATATTTTAACACATTTAAAAGAAAGCAAGAAGCAACCCCTTCACAATCCACTGATTTTCCTTTAACATCATATATGCGGGGTGTAGTGCAATGGTAGCACGAATCCTTTGGGAGGATTTAGTCCCGGTTCGAGTCCGGGCACCCCGACCAGATTAAACTTTTTTCAAATTCAGAGGCGATTGGTTGTTCTATCGCCACGAACTCAACAAAAAACGGGCGGATAAAAATTCCGCCTTTATAGATATTGTTGTTTAGATTATTTAATGATTCTTGGTTTGTACGCTTTCATCAAAAGAGAGTTTGAAACAACACTAACCGATGAAAACGCCATAGCAGCGGCGGCAATCGCTGGATTTAAAAGCCAACCAGTAAAAGGATATAAAATACCAGCAGCAATAGGAATGCCGACAATATTATAAAAGAATGCCCAGAAAAGATTCTGCTTAATTTTACTTAAAGCGTATTTACTCAAATCAATCGCTGTTATCACATCTCTCAAATCATCTTTGATTAAAACTATTTCTCCTGTTTCCATAGCCACATCTGTGCCAGACCCCAATGCAATGCCTAAATCCGCCTGCGCCAGAGCTGGAGCATCATTTATTCCATCTCCAACCATTGCAACAATATTCCCTTGGCTTTGTATCTTCTTAATTTCAGCTGATTTTTCTTGCGGCAAAACCTCTGACAAAACCCTATTTATGCCAACTTGCTTGGCAATGGCTTGCCCGACCCTTTTATTATCTCCCGTAATCATTGCAACCCCCTTGCCCATCTTGTGAAGCATCTGAACTGCTTGTTTTGAATAGTCCTTAAGAGTGTCAGCCACTGCAATAATGCCAATAATCTCTTTATTTTGCGCTAAAATCATTGCTGTTTTGCCTTGGTCTTCTAAAACGACCATTTTTTCTTCTATCCTGTCTGGATTAATTTGATTGTCAGTCATTAGTTTTCTTGTTCCAAAAAGTATTTTTTTAATTCCAGACAATTGGGCCGAAACACCATGGCCGGGTATGGCTTGAAACCCTTCTGCTTTGCTCAAGACAAGATTTTTCTCTTTTGCTTTATTAATAATTGCCTGTGCCAAGGGATGCTCGGAATTCTTTTCAACTGATGCAGCAATTTGTAAGATAGAATCTTCGCTAATCTCATTCTTAACTTGGATAATATCAGTAATACTCGGCTCTCCGCGAGTTAGCGTTCCTGTTTTGTCAAAAATAACAATATTTACATTCTTAGCGATTTCCAACGCCTTACCGCTCTTAATCAAAATGCCGCTTTTGGCTGCCAAGCCAGTGCCCATCATCACAGCGGTTGGCGTTGCCAGACCTAACGCGCAAGGGCAGGCGATAATTAAGACAGCTACAAAAACTGTTAAAGCAAAAGCAAGTGATTGTCCCAATAGAAGCCAAACTAAGAGAGATAAAACAGCAATGCCAATCACAAATGGAACAAAATAAAAAGAGACCTTATCGGCCAAAAGCTGGATTGGAGCCTTAGACCCCATTGCCTGTTCCACTATTTCTATAATCTGAGCCAACATAGTGTCTTTGCCTACTCGGGTTGCTCTGAATTTCAAAACACCGGTTTTATTAATTGTTGCGCCAATCACTTCATCGCCTTTTTTCTTTTCCACGGGTATGCTTTCTCCTGTAATCGCTTTTTCATCAACGCCGGAATATCCATCAATAACAATCCCGTCAACTGGAATTTTTTCACCAGGTCTTACCAAAATAATATCACCGACTTTTACTTCAAAAATAGGAATTTTAATTTCCTCATCACCGATTATTGTGGTCGCTTCTTTTGGTTGGAGCCCAATTAACTTTTTAATCGCATCGCTTGTCTTGCCCTTGGTTATTGCTTCCAGATATTTGCCAAAAGAAATAAAAACCAAAATCATGGCTGCACTTTCATAGTAAAGATTAGCTTCTATTTTTGTTCCTAAAAATATCAAAATAGAAATAACTAAACTGTAAAAATAAGCGACAGCTGTGCCAAGAAAAATTAGTGTATCCATATTCGGAGACAAGCCCAACATTTTTCTAAAGCCAGATGCCCAGATATTAAAACAGGAAACAATAACGGCTGTTGCCAAAACAAATTGGATGATAGCGCTGTAATTTTTAAAAACTGTTGGCATTGGCAATCCAAGCATTTCGCCCATTGCCATATAGATAATCGGGAAACCAAAAACCAGGGCAAAGATAAGCCGTGTTTTTAGTTTTTTAATTTCTTGAGCTTTCACATCTTTATGATGGTCATGCGTCTCTTGCTCTGTGACTTCTTCTATCGCCATGTACCCCAATTTTTCAATTGTTTTTTGAATGCTAGCAATGCTTGTCTCTATGGGGTCAAACTCTGCATAAAGTTTCTCTGAAGCAAAATTAACATTAGCAGATTTAATTCCTGCCTCTTTTTTTAAAGCGTTTTCAATGTTTGCCACACAAGAAGCGCAGCGTATGCCAGATATTTTTAGAATCGTTTTCTGATTCATCTTCATAAAAATTAAATTTATATTTTTATTCTCCTCCACAACTGCATGCTCCGCTTGAGCCGCAGCTTCCACCCGAACCCTCTGCTCCTGATGGGTTAAATGAATCTCCATTGCTATTTAAAGAATTATATTCTGGTACTACATTGCCATCGTCAATAACTTCTATAATTCCTGAAACCATGCCCATCCAACAACTAAACTTATACTTACCCGGTTTTCCAGGAATAAATTCCTTAATGCTCGTCTGGCCTGGGGTTAGGGGAATCTCTCCGTCAAATAAATTTTTTGAAATAATGGCATTTGTACAACCACTGGTTCCTTTATCAGTGATTTCCCATCTTGCTGGCATCCCAGCCCTTACTTTAAAATAACTTGGCGAATATCCGCGAGAAGAAGCATCCATTTTTAAGATTTGCTTACCATCAACAATAGGCGCTAATCCATCTTGTTTTTGAGGCCCATTATCTTTTACAACAGCTCTTGGTTGATTAGAATTGGCGCCCAAGTCGCTAAAACTGGGCATGCCCAAAACATTTAATTGTGAATTTATATTATACAGAGCAAAGAACAAAACCAAGATTCCAGCTATTTTCAAAAACCTATGAGACAAATGGGGTTTTTGAGAAAATTTAACGCTGGACAAGCCAATCATCAAGAGCATTGGCAATGTGCCAATGGCAAATAAAAGCATAATCAAGCCACCCTGAATTGCGCTGCTAGATATTAGGGCAAGCCCTTGTGCTGTTATTGTAAAACCGCAAGGCAGGAAAAAGGTAAATGCGCCCATTAAAAATGGCATATAGCGACCCTTGAAATGAGATTCGTCAGCAATAAATCTTGTAATGAATTTTGGCATTGTAAACTGAAATTTCCTAAACGCCTTAAAGCCAAACATCTGCAGGGCCAGAAAAATCATTATAATTGAAACAGCCATAACCAAGATTGACCCAAAGCTCAAAGAAAAATTTAATCTGCTTCCAATTGCGCCCAAAACAGCCCCCAAAACGCTGTAAGAAATAATCCTGCCAGCGTTAAAAATTAAGTGTGGTTGAATTTTCTTCCACCAAGAGTCAGTATTTGAGTATAATTCTCCCCATTGTTTGGACATAGAGAGAATTATTCCGCCAACTAATGCTGCGCAACTGGAAATCCCAGCCATAAATCCAAATACTAAAAACACCAATAGTGACGACTTTGAGCTAACATTTATAAGCCCAGATAGTCCGAATCTATTCAGCCCTATGAATACAGCAACAATTAACAGCCCCCAAAATAGTGTAATGAAAAATTCCCTTGGTTTAAACCGGCTCATCTCTTTTTCTGGTTGGTCGGAAAAAATATAGCCCTCTGTTCTAAAGATTTCATTCAATCTTGCGGGCGATGGCCTTTCTCCTTCATGCTCAATTAGCGCCCTACTTTTGGCAGCCGAGGCCTCTATTGATTTTATATTTTCCAATTCCAATAATCTTTTCTCTATTAATATCTCGCAAGAAGCGCAATGCATGCCCTTTATATGATAAGTATGTTCTTTTATGTTTTCGCTCATATGATTTAGTTATTTGTTAAATAGTTTTGTGACTTTTAGAATTTCTTGGGCCTTTTCTTGTTTCATTTTTTCGTTTTTTGTTCCCATTGCCATTTTGAAACAAGTATTGAGATGATTTTCCATCAACATTTGATGGGCTGACCTCAAAAGCCCTACTGCTGCCAGGTTTTGTTGCATAATGTCAATGCAGTATTTGTCTGTTTCAACCATTTTAATGATTTTTAACATCAGCCCTTGGGTTTTTTTAAAATTTATAAGAGCCCTTTCTTTGCGAGTAGTCATGTTTTTAAAATAAGTAGTTAATGATTTATGTACACCTTAACCATAGGTGTAGGTACACGGTATCACGCAAAGATATATTGTCAATAGCAAATTTACTTTTGACAATATCTGTGCTAAATTAGAGGCATATTCTCATTTAAAAATGGTTTACCTTGCCTAATAAGTCCTCTGCGGGAGTAGTTCAATGGCAGAACTCCAGATTTCCAATCTGTTAATGCGGGTTCGATTCCCGTCTCCCGCTCCACAAGCCCTCAAACCAAAAATCCGCTGTTCAGCGGATTTTTGGTTTAGTTTGGATCGGAGCAAGAGAGTAGCGCCGTTCTCGCCCCAGCCGCGCCTTCGGCGCGGTGAGCAGGCGGACAAAAATTTCTTCCCCCCAACCCCCTTCCTTTTTGCCCGCCTGCTGGAAACCCCCAGCGATTTTTTCGGGCGGCGGGGCCGAAAAAAAAGAATAATTGCGCTTGCCCCACCCTTCCTGTGCGCACGCAACAAGTTAGAACTGCCTTTTGTTTGGACAAGTATTTTGAAATTTGTTATCATTGTAATCAATGAAAGGTAAAGGATACTTTTTAACCTACACAATATAATGGTATATCTTCCTAAAACCTATGTCAAATAATAATCAAGGTTCAAAAATAGCCAAAAACTTAAAGAAAATCCGGCAAGATAAGGGCATTTCTCAAGATCGCCTGTCAAAACTTGCGGATTTGTCGCTCAATACTGTGGTAACGGTAGAATCCGGCGCAAACCCAAACCCAACCATTGAAACACTGACAAGAATCGCCAAAGCATTGGATGTTGGCGTTGATGATCTAATAAAGTAAAAAACATGAACTATATCAGATTTCAAGATAAGAATATTAGTAAAATATCTGCTGGACACCAAAAATGGTATCAAGCTAATAGTAGTGTTTGGGGTGAGCGATATATGAAAGAAAAAGAGCATATCTTGACCCGAGAGCGCAGTAAGAAAGAAACGCGAATTATCGTAAAATACTTACCACAAAAATGTAAAAAAATTCTTGATGCTCCCTGTGGCTACGGACGAATTTCGAATAGTTTATCCGCGCTCGGCTACGAAGTAACAGGTATTGATATTAGCGATTATTTTATCAATCTTGCAAGAAAACAAGCCACTCAGAAAGGTTTAAAAGTTTCATACATAGCCGGAGATATTCTCAAGAAAAAAGTGTTGGGAAAATTTGATGTGGTATTAAATATTTTTACCTCACTGGGCTATCTTGAAAATGATAAGAAAAATGAATTATTTATTGAAAAATTATGCCAGCATGTTAAGTCGGGTGGCGGCTTAATCATTGAAACCATTAACCCCATAGCACTTATAGCTAATTACAAGAAGAAAGAAACAATAACATTGAAAGACGGAACAAGACTTTATTTTGAGCGCATCCTAGATTTTAGGACATCAACGAGCGTAACAAAAATTCAGGAAGTTAAGCAGAATAGTAATCCCAGGAATCTTGTTCATATTATAAGGATTTACTATCCGCATGAACTAATAAATATTTGCAGAAAATTTGGTTGTAATTTGGTTGAGATGCTTGATCAAAATGGTAAAGCAAAAGATATCAAAAATTCTTTACGCATATGGCTAATATTCAAGAAAAAGTAATAGAGCGAGTGCGCGTTATTATCATTGATTCAAATAAGATTTTGCTCATAAACCGTGTTAAAGGGGAAAATTCTTATTGGGTTCTACCAGGTGGCGGAGTTGAGCAATGCGAAAGCCATGAACGTGCTATCGAGCGAGAATGCCTAGAAGAGTTAGGTATTAAGATACGAGTCCAAAAATTGTTTCTACGAAGAGTTGGGGACAAGCAAGGAATGGAAGGCCAGTATGAGTTTTTTTATTTATGCGATATGGTTGGCGGAAAAGTTGGTACTGGAGGGGGGCCTGAATTTCAACCAGGAACACAATATAAGGGTGAATATAGGATTAGTTGGGTCGATTTAAAGAAGCTTCCCGATCTAAATCTAAAACCCGGAGAGGTTAAGGATAAAATTATTCAAGAATATTTGCTGAATAAGTAATCGGTTTATCAAATTATGCCAAACATTCAAACAATTTTTGATAAAATAAATTGTTCTATTGTAGACCATGCTGATATTCAAAGAGTCGTTGATATTTTGCAGAGCGGTTTCTTATCCAAGCCCGATGGTGGGCCGGCCGTTGTTGAATTTCAAAAACTAATGGCTAAGTTGCATGGTAACAAATACGCCTTTGCTGTTAATTCTGGCACTTCTGCATTACATTGCGCAATTGTTGCTCTTACTTTACAAAAAGATGACGAGATCATTGTGCCTGCCTTAGCGAATATTGCAGATGCTTCGATTGTAGTGCAAGGAGGCGGAAAACCTGTTTTTGTAGACATCAATCTCACAGATTTTAACATCAACCCGGCCAAGATTGAAGAAAAGATTACTTCAAAAACAAAAGCTATTATTGTCGTTCACATGTACGGTCAGCCCGCAAAGATAGATGAAATACGACACATTGCCAATAAACACAAATTGATTTTGATTGAGGACTGTGCCCAAGCTGCTGGTGCAAGATATAAGGGGAAATATGTAGGGTCTTTTGGAGACATTAGTTGTTTTAGTTTATACCAAACTAAGCATATTATTTGTGGGGAAGGTGGCGTAGTAGTTACAAATAACGAAGAGTACGCAAAAATTATTACTTCCGTAGCAAATAACGGAATTATGAAACACGACTTGGATGCGTATGATTATGACCACATTGGATTTAATTACCAGCTGACTGATATACAAGCAGCTCTCGCGATAGGACAATTGCACAAGTTGGATAAAAATAACATAAAGAGGAGAGAAAACGCCGGAAAATTTAGGGCCCTACTAAAAGATATTGATATTCAATTCCAACATTCCAGTAATATCACGGAGCACTCTTATTTTTATTTGACTGGCTTGCTGCCACAAAATTTGTCCAATCAGCGAGGTAGATTTTTGGATATCGTAAAAAGTTTAGGCGCACCAATAAAAAAACTCTATCCTCTTGCCCTAACAGAACTGACACTATTCCGAAGCAAAATAAATCAGGACTGCCCAATAGCTCAAAACATTACTAAAAGGATTTTTAACCTATATGTAAATCCAGGATTGGACTTTGAGGACATAGCGCTTATGGCAAAAGCAGTTAAAAAAGCATATGAAATCATTAAAACGAGTAGTAATGACCGGTAGTCAAGGATCATTAGGAAAGATTTTGCAAGAGAGGCTATTAGATTCGTTTAATTTACTCTGTATAGATAAAATTTCTGGTAGCACCAGCAATGTTGCCTTAGATATTGCTGTCGATTATGAGAAGTTTAAGGGTTTTCTAAAAAAAGAGGACACGATTATTCATTTAGCTTGGGATACTTTTGAAGATTACCCCAATGAAAATATTGTCCCACAAAACAAAGTTATGGCAGAAAATGTTTATCGCGCTGCTGTAGAGAAAAAAGTTTCGCGTATTGTTATCGCAAGTTCGGTCCATTCTAATGATTATTCAGCTGTTTCAGTCGGTGAATATATCACCCCTCAATCAGAAAGCCACCCCGATACTCCCTATGGAGCCACAAAAATTTATATTGAAGATCTCGGACGTTATTTTTCCAGAAAGTACGGTTTGGAAGTAATTTGTCTTCGTCTTGGAGGCGTAAATGAAGCAAATGAAATCCGATTTAATGAAGACCCATTATACGATAAAGTTCTTCTATATAAAGAAGATTTTATAGAGTTGATGCGGATGTGTATTGATGCCCCAAAGGTGCCAAATAACTTTGCTGTTTTTTACGCGGTTTCGAATGTTCCATGCCGCGTTCATTCGTTAGACAATTTTTTAAATTGGCAACCGAAGTTCCCAAAAAAATGAAGAATATAAATACAATCGTAATTGCTGTTGGCGGCCAAGGAAGACGTATTTCCAACGATTTAAGAAAAAGAAGGATTACAGCCTCAAAGGTTTTCTTAAAGTTAAACGGAAAACCAATTCTGAGTCATTTAATTGATATGTCGTTGGCTTTAAATTTTCAACGGGTTTTCTTGTTATCTAGTTATTATGAATATGAACTGCATTCCTACTTGAAAGAAAATTACTCAAACAATAGGCGGATTATACCGATCTACGGAGGTAAGGCAGGCAGAATATGGGGCGTTCCGTGGTTGCTGTTTTCCATTAGGCAAAAACTTCAGAAGCCGTTTATATATTCGGACGGTAATATTTTATATAACCAAGGTATTCTCAAGAAAATGAAAGGTGTCGGAGTTTTAAGACCGACACTCGCCAACATTGTTTTGAGCGTTAAAGATTTGGCGCCTACGCACTCGCGTGCAATTCTGCATAGAGGAAGTATTCAGGAAATAAATGCGCGGTTACCGCAGAACAAAAAAATGAGTGGCCGATACAAAGGCCAACAGTATTGTAGTATTGGATTGATGGTGCTGAGCGAATCTATTTTTTCGTTTATTCCTCGTTTCGCCCAGAAAAAAGATTTAGATTTTGTTGTCAGCGATATTTTCAAATTTCAAAAAGACTCGATCAAGGGCACGATATACTATGGAAATTGGCTTGCCGTTCATACCATACAAGACATTGACAAATTGGGAATAAAAAGTTAGGGTAGCACAAATAGTTCTTCCACAAACCAAAACCCATTTTGCGAGGAGGTAAGTCATGATAGTGATGAATGAATGTTTCCTGGCAAACACAGGAAGCAAATACGGTATTGACGCGAGCCTGCCGTTGCGGTTGCAAAAAAGGGCTCTGTTGAGGGCATTGGGCTTCCTAGGCGATCCTAGATTGAAGGGATGTCGATCTTGCGAAACAAGTAAGGTTAAGCAGCTCTTCAAAGAGTACTGTGTCCAAGGATGCCCTTTTCTGATCATCGTGTCAGAGAAGCCGATGCTAACGTTGGTGCCGCCGCTTTTTGTTGTGAACGACGCAAATAGCGTACAGTGGCGTGACAATCAGGGCACGAAGCGAACCATTACAGCAAGTGAGGCGCTGTCGATCATTGGGGGATATCCTCAAACCACATGGGTGGAGTTCTCTCCTAATCCTTGGGGAGAGCGTGCGATAGCAGGACGATTGATATATATTGCCATGGACAATCAAGTCATAGAGATACAGCAAGGCACTGTTCCGGCGAAACTCATCAACGATCGGCAGTTGCCGACATATGTTGGCGAGTTGAGCTTCCTAGACGCGGAGAGACATCGCTATCTTAAGGATAGTCGTCGTCTCCGCGACGCGGGATACCTCAATATTTGCCCTTTCAGCGTGGTCCGGAACATCTGTCGGGAGATGCCCGCTATGGCCAGCTTTGAAGAGCTACGCTTCATCTCGCAACTTCCGACTCTGGAATTCGCGTTCACTGGAACCGGCCGGCTGATGGCGATTGACATTGACTGGCCCGCACAATACACCAAAAAGAAAGGAGGTAGATAACCTATGAGCCAGTTCGAAATTTCCATACTCGTAGTGAAGCCAGACGGCGTAGAGAAGAGGCTGGTAGATCCGATAAGACAGATTCTCATCAGAAGCGGACTTGTAATCAAGCGAGAGGTGAGTAAGACGCTCAAGCCCGCCACGGTAGAAATGCTGTACTGGAGCATCAGCGACGTGCGACACCGTGATTACTTTCCCGAGCTGGTGACTTTTATGTCGTCGTCGCCCGTCCATATCTTCGTTGTGGATGGCTACGATGCCGTCGACAAAGTACGCCAGATTATCGGGAAACGAGTGCCTGCGTCTGGTCTCCGCGCCAAATGGGCGGAAAGCATCATCAGAAACGTTGCCCATGGTCCTCATACACCAGCGAGGGCCAAGAGGGAAATCCAACTCCTCCTGGAGGAATACAACATGAAAAAAGTGTTTGTCATCGGCGGGATGAGTGAATCTGGCAAGAGCACCATCGGCCGCTACTTGGACCAGCACGGCATCAAAAGGTTGAAGATCACCTTCTTCCTGAAGCGTGTGATGGAAAGAGAAGGCGTGGAAGACGACTTTGCCAAATGGAACAATCGGAACATGAAGGAAAGACCCGATTGGGTCTACCGCGTGTTCGCAGACGAGTTCATTCAGTGGGGCCGTGAACAGGAAATCGAGTTCTGTTGCCTCGAAAGCCTATACAGCCCGGGTCTCGCTGTCCATCTGCGAGAGCGACTCGGACAAGACAAGGTTGCCATCGTCTATGTGGATATGGACGAGAACGTTCGTCTTCAGCGGCAGATGATTCGCCAAAACCTCACCTCTTTAGACGAGGCAAGGCAATTGATGTTGCCCCGCGATCAGATAAAGAGGGATTGGGGAGTCCCCGCGATCGCAGATGTGGCTGACGTCATTATCGACAACTCCGGATCCATGGAAAACCTGACGAGAGTCGCGGATGCTATGATTGCCAGGTACTGCCAGGAACTACTCGTTTAGATAATTGGTCAGTCCATTCTTCGACAAAGGGGATTTCCTTTCAAGAGATCCCCTTTTTTCTTACTTATGAAAATTATTACCCTTTCTAAACTCAAAGAGACAATCAAACCATATACAGCCACGCTCGTTGGTGATATTTTTGATTTGTTTAATATTGAACATCTCCGCTATCTGCGAGAATGTAGTAAGGTGGGGCGCCCCCTTGTTGTCATTGTTCAATCAGATAAAACAGCCAGAATTCGCCTAGGATTTAATCGCCCCATAATAGGCGAGAGGCATCGCGCTGAAATTATTGCGGCATTTGAATTTGTTGATTTTGTTTTGATTCTTGAAAAACCATCTGATTACGAGAAATATTTGAGAATCATTAAGCCACGAAACTATGTTTACCCAAAAGGGATAATGAGACACAGAAAATACACTGCGCGTTTGATTACCGAAAAATTCCCGAACATTAAAATATTTTTTCTTGAAAATAATTTACACCGATACACTACAGATTTTTTCGCTAAACGAATACTGGCCCGACGAAATTATTCGAAAATTAAAAATCCAATTATCCGTCGCTTATATTTTATTGCTGACAATAGCAAGGCAGCCATCGGAAAAATCTCCGCTTTGATTACCTTTAGCGGCAAGATTGTTGCCGAGTCGGACAATATCGAAAGTAAAAATATGCATGCCGAGCACATTGTTATAGAAAAAGCAAAGTCCCAACAGATTGATTTAAGGAAGGCAAAGCTTTACATTCTCATTCCGCCATGTAAGCTTTGTGCCCAGGAAATACTTAAAAATAAAATTACCCAAATATATTATTTGCATCCTTACGGGAACGATGATGGAATAAAATTTCTACGCAAACACGGGATTAATGTGAAAAGAATAAAATACGACCTTAAATGATATGACAGATATTGCAATTTCAAATTTAGCGTGGAACGAATCAGCGGATCAACAGATATTTGAAGCAATGAGAAACCTAGAAATTTTCAGTTTAGAAATCAGCCCCTTCAGAGATGTGACGGGTATATTAGAAGTTAACAAACGATTTGATAACAAGATGTCAAAATTATTAAATAGTTATGGAATACACATCGTCGCGCTTCAGTCATTAATGTTCAGATACCCGGGAGTTTCTCTTTTTAAAGATGAGGCTACGCGTAGCGAGATGTTTGAGCATTTAGTAAGCATTTTAGAGTTTTCAAATAAAGTGGGTTCTACTATTGTTGTGTTTGGATCTCCCAAAAATAAAATCAAAAGCAAACTATCGCGCGAGGGAGCATTAGATATCGCTAAAAACTTTTTTAGGAAATTGGCCGACCAAGCTCAAAGACTTAATATCACTTTTTGTATCGAACCAACCCCAGCCGTCTACGGGGCTGATTTTATTCTTAACACAAATGAAGCGCTAGATTGTGTTAAGGGAGTTAATCGCAAATCGATTAAGATTAATTTAGATATAGGCTCATCAATTTTGAACAACGAAAAAATTGAGGGAATAATCCGCGACAATATCAAATACATTGGTCATGTGCATATTAGCGAGCCATATTTAAAAGCAATTGATTGTAATTATCTTTTCCATAGAAATATTGCCCAAGCGTTAAATAATAGTAATTATAAAGGAGTTGTTTCTATTGAGATGTTGCCAGCGGGAAAATCTGACGCAAAAAATATCTCCGAAGTACTTTCCTTTGTGAAGAATGTTTATCAATTGAACTATGAAAAATAATCATAAAGCAGTACAAAAAGTAGATTGCATAATTATTGGAGCGGGGATTTTCGGCTTGTACGCCGCTTCTCTTTTAGTTAAAAAAGGTAAAAAAGTTGCGATAGTAGATAAAAGCACTAAGCCGTTTTCCCGCGCCAGTGCTATAAACCAAGCAAGAGTACATAGTGGTTATCACTACCCTCGCAGTTACGAGACAGCAGAAAAAGTGGCATATCACTACAATAGGTTTGTCAGGGATTTTGACTTTGCCATAAATAACTCGTTTGAGCAAATATATGCTATCGCAAGTAATGGTTCTAAAACATCTGCCCAAGATTTCGTTAGCTTCTGCGAGAAAGTAAATATACCGTTAAAGAAGGTTAACGCCGATTTGTACTTCAAGAAAGGCTCGGCAGAAGCTGCTTTTATAGCCCAAGAGTGCAGTTTTGATTTCATCAAAATTCGTGATTTTCTTGTGGATAAAGTTAGGACTTCAGCTCATTGCTACTACGGCACCGGCATTCAATCAGTTGAAAAAAGAAATCCATCATATATAGTTGCTCTTGATAATGGTATTTGTCTATCGGCCCCTTTTGTAATTAATGCCTCGTATGCTGGTATTAACGAGGTTATTGATAAATTTAATCATCAATTTTTCGATTTGAAATATGAATTGTGCGAAATAGTCCTTTGTGAAGTTCCAAAAGAATTTAAAAACTTGGGAATTACGGTTATGGATGGTGACTTCTTCTCTGTTGTGCCGTTCGGAAATTCTGATTTTCATGCATTAACTTCTGTTGGTCACACGCCCCATGATGTATCCTACGATAAAATCCCAAATTTTAGAAATAAAGCCGAGCGATCGATTTGTAAAATGCATGGAGTTAGTGAATGCGTTGTTTGTTCGCAAAATTTAAAATCAGCATGGAGTAAAATGTACAAATTGAGTCGCGTTTTTTTAAAACCGAATTTCAAAATTGAATACAAACATTCTAAGTTTGAGATAAAGGCGATATTGAAGGCGTCGGAAAATGACGACTCCAGACCTACGATTATAAAACAACATACAATCGACCCGACATTTGTTAGTGTTTTATCGGGAAAAATAAGTACAATTTACGATTTAGAGAATATCTGCAAACAACCCGAATATTCGGAAACTCTAGCCACTAAAGTGTCATTTATTTCAAAATAAACATATTTACGGTATCATATTACAGTAAACTATTTATCGA
>Ga0180732_1000114_pt1 | contig 81330 bp, 75 predicted proteins | sample KR11_01MetaG_FD_148674 | JGI IMG/M metagenome (GOLD analysis project Ga0180732, IMG submission 148674) | Groundwater microbial communities from the Olkiluoto Island deep subsurface site, Finland - KR11_0.1 MetaG | ecosystem: Environmental > Aquatic > Deep subsurface > Groundwater | place... | reverse complement strand
TCCCGCACCGCTTCGCTTAAAGCAGGATTCAATTCCTCAATCGCTCGCCGCAATCGTCCAATCAAAACAACCTCGGTCAATTTTTCCCGCTCGCCAGCCAATCCTTCAGGAGAAACATATTCAAAACCCTGCTTCTCCAAAAGTTCTATAACAAATTTTTCTATGTCAGATTCAAACATTTTGGTCATGGTTGATTATTATAAAAACAACTATAATTTATTTGAATTATCAATAACTTTAATGATCTCATCGTTTATTTTTTTGACAGCTTTTGTACCAATTTTATTCAACATAGAATCTTTTTCTCCTAAATTTTTAAATGAATGCCCGCTATGCCACCAAGTATTATCTATGCCAATAAACCTATCGTGAAATTTTTTACTTTCATAAATATCTAATAGATGACCGTCCTTTTTCAGTTTTTTAACCTGTACAAAAAAATCTGGCGTGGTGATTTTTTCAGCATTGGTAATAATGATTTTATTAACCCCGGGTTTTAAGGGTTGAATCATTAAAAGAATCTGATCATCTATATATTGATCAACAATAGTAATATTATTTTTTGCAGATTTCATTAAATCTCGGAGCTTAATATACGACTTAAAGGATTCGCCTTCCTTGATATAATTTTGAGTTGCAAGTTTTTCTATCCTTAACCCCTTTCTGAAACTTTTCGGTTTGTACTCGACTGTCAAAGTTTCTAGATTTAAAAAAGTATTTGTAACTTGTCTTAGAAGGTATCCGATTGATAAGGGTAAAGCAATTACATATGTATTAACTTTGGCCTGCCTGGCTTGTTGAAGGAGGGCTACAAAGTCACTATCCCCCGAAACTAATACAAAATTTTTTAATGATGGTAAAATACGCATTGCATCTACTGCCAAACTTATATCTAGACCTCCTGGAATAACTCTATCACCTATTTTTCTTAATTTTACGCAATGAACAATATAACCAATTTTTTTGAGTGATATATAAAATTTTTCTTGTTGTTTACTGACTGGATCAATTACACCGTAATAATATACTTTAGTTTTTGCTCCAAACTTTTTGATGAGAATGTTAAAAAATTTGGCGTAATCAATATTTTTATTTATTCGCTTAGTGGTTGCATAAAGCCAGCTACCGTCTATAAAAATAGCTGTTGGAGTATTTATACCGCTGTCTTTTATTATTGCTTTCAACATCTGTTTTTTAAACTCTTATTTCACCTTTCATTAATTTTGGCAATAAAGTATCGCGAAGTTTTGAGAGGGTTTGGATTTGGGAGTTGTTATCGTTTATTTTTTGAATCAATTTATTAGCGACCTTTCCAAATTGATCTAGTGTTTTTCTATTAGCAATTATTATTTCAATTTCTTTAGTTTGAATTGGGCTTAGATTTTGTTGCGCTGTGCCCGAAGCAGTGCTTTGTAATAAAGAGAAAATTGAATCCTGCAAAAACAATAAATATGTAAAAGCATAATCAATTTGATTTTTTGCCTTTACTTTTGCTACTCGCTGATTTAGCAAAAAATTTTCACCGTTTACCAAACAGACCCTGCCGACATTTCCGGTTAATGAAAGCAAAATATCGCCAGTGTCTAACTTACAATAATCTGGCATTTTTGTTGGTAATTCCGAAAGCCTATCTTTTGTTTCGGAATCAAAATATCTATCTTGTACATTCTTTATAGTTACCAATTTATATTTTCCATCCAAAGAAAAATTAGCTGATGAAAAAGCGAACCCAGATAAAATATCAATCAAATCCTTTATTTTTCCCACCCTCCACCCCTCCGGAATTTTCCCTATTTCAGAGTCAATCATCTTTCCGACGCCGGGAAAATTGAAATTCACAAACCATTCCTTAAAAATCGCTTGCGCGGTGGCTTCCAGTGTTTTGTTCTGCTCGCGCAAAAGCTCAATCTTATCATCCAAAGACGACAACACCGCCGCAATCGCGCGCTGTTCGGGAAGTGACGGAATATTCCATTCTGTATTTTTCAGAAAATCCCAATCAGCCCTTGGCATATGTGTTCCGGTATTAGCTCCCATAGATTTGCTAACAAAAATAGGATTTGCCACGAGATAAAATAAAAAATTTTGGTCGTTATTTTCTTTCGCTTTCAACACCCAAATGTCCGTTGAGCATACTCCGTCAAATTTTGCTTTCCAAACTTTTCTAAAATAAGGTCTTAATTTTCCAAAAAGCACATCTCCTGTTTTGAAATAAAATTTATTACTCTTAAGTTTTGAAGAATAGCCAAAACCATTTATTGTAAGTTCTCCTTGATCAATATGCTCAAGTCCAATATATTTTTGTTCTTTATCGCACGGCTTCCATTGTAATTTTGAAATCTCCGCCACTTCTCCCAGTGTCGTCATTTTCCATCCTTTTGGAATTGTAGAAGTTTCATCTGCCATAGTTATTTTTTCTTTTTGCTATCCAAAATTTTCTTTACCTCGCGGTCAAAATCGGAAATATAGTTTTTGTCTTGCTCTACGCGGTATTTTTCATATTCTCCAAGCGCCAATGCTTCCGCCACTTCATGGCTTACCTTTCCTAAATCCTGCAATATAGTTTGCTCATTAAATTTTAAAAAACTATCTAATTTTTCCACCCAATCCTTCATATACATTATTTTGCCTCTGTGCGCCTGACTTTCTGCAAACAACAAATACATTTCAACAATTCTATTCAATTTGTCCATTTCGTACTCATTCAAATAATTTTTAGCAATTATAACATCCGTTTCTCTAATTTTGCCTTTTGGGGAATTTTTCCAAGTAGTAAGTCCTATATTTTGCTTTGAGCCATTAACTCTTTCATGTATTATTTCTGCGGCAGTTTTTCCAGTGATAGCAAAGTGAAGTTTATTTTGCACGGTGGCAAAAAATTGCTTAGTGATATTGCTATCCGGAGAATAATCAGCGCTACACTGGGCATAAATATCAGTAATTTTCTGATACATGCGCCTTTCACTAGAGCGAATGTCTCTAATCCTTGCTAATTGTTCTTCAAAATAATCCTTGCCAAAAATAGTATTTGGATTTTTCAATCGCTCGTCATCCATTGTAAATCCCTTGATGATGTATTCTTTCAATCTTTCCGTCGCCCAGATGCGAAACTGCGTAGCATGCACGCTGTTAACCCGATATCCGACGGAAAGAATTGCATCAAGATTATAAAACTCCACTTCTCGCGAAACCTGTCTGTCTCCTTCTTTTTGAACTTGTGCAATTTTTGCACTAGTTGCTTCTTTGCCAAGCTCACCGTCATCATAAATATTTTGCAAGTGTTTAGTAACCACACTTCTATCAACGCCAAAAAGCTCAGCGATTTTCGCTTGCGTCAACCAAATATTTTCATCACGCAAAAATATCTCTACTTTCACCTTGCCATTTGGTGTGGTGTAAAGTAAAAATTCAGTAAATGTGTTTTGCTTGATAATCTGATTCTTTTTCATAAAATTTTATTCCAAGTTAAACCCGATATTTTTCAGTTGTTTTTTTATTTCTTGGTCTAGCTTTTTTTCTTGTGCCATTTGCTCGGAAAGTTTTTGGGTTAGTCCTGAAATTTTTTTCTTAAACGGAATACCGTCATCAACTTCGTCTTTTATACCAACATATCGGCCGGGCGTGAGGACAAAGTTGTGTTTGGCGAGTTCTTCAAGTGTGGCTGATTTGCAAAAACCTTTTATATTCTCATAAGAGCCATCTTTGTCGCGCCAATTATGATAAGTGCCAGCGATTTTTTGGACATTCTCATCAGAAAATTCTCGGTGCGTTCGATCTGCCATATAGCCAATTTCTGACGCGTCAATAAACAAAATTTCGCCTTCACGTTTGCGGTCGCCGTTGCCGGATTTCTTGCGAGAAATAAACCAAAGGCAGGCCGGAATACCGGTGTTATAAAAAAGCTGCTTTGGCAAAGCCACAATACAATCCACCAAATCATTTTCAACCAATGCCTTGCGGATGGTGCCTTCGTTGTTAGTTTGGCTAGAAAGCGAGCCGTTAGCCAAAACGCATGCCATTATGCCCTTTGGTGAAAGGTGATAAATCATTTGCTGAAGCCATGCAAAATTGGCATTTGAAGCCGGAGGCATGCCGTATCGCCAACGGGAATCGTCTTTTAGAAGTTGCCCCGACCAATCGCTGTCATTAAACGGCGGATTTGCCAGAATAAAATCTGCCTTGAGGTCTTTGTGTAAATCATTCAAAAATGACCCTTCAGTGTTCCATCTAACCTGCGAGCCGTCAATGCCGCGAATGGCAAGATTCATCCGACAGAGCTTGAAGGTAGTTTGATTGGATTCTTGACCAAAAATAGAAATATCAGTGCGTCTGACTTTGCGTTCTTGTACAAGTTTGCCCCGATGCTCGCGCACGAATTTGTCACTCATCGCAAACATGCCTCCGGAACCGCAGCAAGGATCATAAACGCGGCCTCTGTATGGTTCAATCATTTCCACCATAAGCCGTACAATACTTTTTGGCGTGTAAAACTGCCCGCCTTTTTTACCCTCGGCATTGGCAAACTCTCCAAGGAAATATTCATACACACGCCCCAAAAGATCTTTGCTTTTTTCGCCCTCGTCCTTTAGTAAAACATTGCCGATAAGATCAATAAGTCCGCCCAATGCACTTTTATCAAGATTGGGACGAGCATATACTTTTGGCAAAATTCCTTTGAGATCTGGATTATCTTTCTCGATTAAATCCATAGCGGCGTCCAAATTCTCACCAATGCTTGGATTTTTGGCTCGCGCCTGTAAAAAATCCCATCGGGCTTTCGATGGAACATAAAAAACATTTTCCGCTTGGTATTCATCCTTATCTTCTGGGTTGGCACCTTCATATTCGCCCTTGCCAGCAACCAGTTTGTCATGCAATTCCTTAAACGAATCTGATATATACCTTAGGAAGATCAGTCCCAGTACAACATGTTTGTATTCGGCCGCGTCAATATTTTTCCGCAGTTTATCTGCCATGCGAAATAATTGCTGCTCAAACGAATGATTGTTATTTTTTTGATTCGTCATAGTTCTAAATTAATTCCTTATTCTTAAAACTAAATACTTTTTTTATAAATCCCCTGCCGATGGCCGATGCGGGGAAATTTATATTATTTCTTTACCTTTTTAACATAATCTATTCTATATTTTTTGTTCCTATAAATAATTTTTACTTTTTTGACATCAGCGCCAATGCATTTTTGCTCTTGTTTGGTTTTGAACCATTCTCTTTTGACATAACAATGACCTAAAAAATTAATTTGGCCATTTTTATTTTTCTCGAAATAAATTTCGCCTAATTTTCCGTTAATGACTGCGAAACACCAATTCATAAATTTATAATAACCCCTTCTCCTTAAAGCTCAAAAATCCATTTTTAACGACAATAATATGGTCGGCCACTTCTATCCCTAAAATTTTTCCGGCCTCAACAAGACGTTTGGTAATTATTAAATCATCTTCTGACGGTTCGGTGTCGCCCGAAGGGTGGTTGTGGGCAAATATAACTGACGCGGCTTTGTTTTTAATAGCTTCTGAAAATACTTCGCGCGGATGAACAATGCTGGCATTAAGGGAGCCGACTGAAACTTCCGCGATTGAGTGATTTCTGCTATCAAGAGCTATAATGTAAAAATGTTCCCGCGTGTAATCTTTAAGTTTGCTTTTTATCAACTGATATACTTTTTTTGGATCGGTAAGTTCTTTGCTTTTGTAAGGCGGGGCTTGGGTGGAAAGCCGGCGGCCAATTTCAAAAACGGCTTTTATTTGTGTCGCTTTTGCCAATCCGATTCCTTTGACTGAAGACAACTCCTCAATACTCGCTTCGGCTAATTTCTGCAAACTGCCAAATTGCGATAGCAGTTTTTGCGCCGTGACCGCGACCGATTCTCCGGCAATGCCGCGCCCCAAAATAACCTGTAATAATTCTTGAGCCGAGAGCGCCTGTTCGCCAAGCTTAACCAGCCGCTCGCGCGGCCGCTCCTCTTTTGGCAGATCGTGAATAGTAAATGATTTGTTCACCCCGTTAGAAATTTTTGTTTTCATAGTAAATCTCCATTTTATGCCCCGCTGGTTGATTCGTGAATTTCTAACGGGGCTCATAGTTTTATCCATCTGTCGGAGTGCCGGGATTTGGGGAGTCATCCGACTCCCCATCCGGTCGAATGACCGGATGAACCCAAATTTCTAAATTTACCGTCGGGGCGCCGAGATTCGAACTCGGGCTAAATGCTCCTTCACCCGCCTAAATTGTTACTTTCGGGGTGCTGGGAATTGAACCCAGTCTTTATCCTCCCAAAGGACACGTACTACCGGTATACTACACCCCGAGAAAATTTTGGCGGGCAAGAAGCACTCGTGCTACTATTACACTACGCCCCGGCATAGGCGATTGGCGGGCAGACAAAGCAGGTGCCGCAAGCGATACTCTTTAAATTATATTGAAAATACCTGTTAAAGTCAAACAAAAACCCCGTCTAAAAAACGGGATTTTGTTTTTTACAAAAATATTTTTGCAAATTATCTGACTGCTTCTTTCAGCGTTTTGCCCGCTTTGAATTTCGGAACTTTCATCGCCGGAATCTGAATTTTAACGCCCGGCTTCTGGGGATTAACGCCGACTCTCGCGGCTCTTTGGTTTACGCTGAAAATGCCGAAACCGGTCAAAACCACTTTGCCGCCTTCCTGCAGTGTTTTAGTAATGGTGTCAATCGCGGTGTTTATAGCGGCATCCGCGTCTTTTTTCGCGAGATTGGTTTTCGCGGCAACCTGCTCAATTAATTCTTCTTTGGTCATACTTCACCCCCTTTCTTGATTTAAAATAGTTATATTCTTATGGATTAGTTATCCACAACTTCACTATATTATAATTCAACGGCTAAAATAACGCAAGCACCTGTTGAAAATAAGCTTATTTATACCGAAACAAACCTTCGTATCCGCTTAATTTTTATTGCTTGTCCGTTTCGGGAGTCAATTTCAGAATAAATCGCGTTAACTTCAATATTTTTATCTTCGGAAAGCTCATAATCAAATGGCAATTGGCTGGTAAAGTGCCTGATGGAATTTTCCGGGTTTGAACCGATAACCGATTTCATGGGCCCGGTCATTCCCACATCGCTTATATAAGCGGTTTTTTGCGGCAAAATTTGCTCGTCCGCGCTTGGTATATGCGTATGCGTGCCATAAGCCAGAGAAACTTTAGCGTCCAAGTGATATCCCATCGCCTTTTTTTCGCTTGTCGCTTCGGCGTGGAAATCGCAGATGATGATATTTGTGCGCTTTTTAATTTCGTCAAGCGCCTTGTCTGCCGCCCGAAAAGGACAATCAAGAATTTCGCGGAAAAACACCCGTCCCATAAGATTAAGCGCCGCGACATCGCCTTTTTTTGTTTTTATGATTTTCCAGCCGCTTCCGGGCACTTTTGCCTCCGGAGGATAATTAGCCGGCCTGATAATCGGATATTTGTTTTTAGCGAAAATTTTAGCGATTTCTTTCGCCTGGTCAAACGCGTGATCCCCGAGAGTGAAAAAATCAACTCCATAAGAAATGGTTTCAACCAGGATTTTCTCGGTTATGCCCTTGTTGTGCGCCAGATTTTCTCCATTGACGATAATAATGTCGGGATGGCACTCTTTTTTGAGTTCCGGAATTATTTTTTTCAGCGCGTGCCTGCCGGGCTTGCCGATAATGTCTCCAAAAGCGATAATCTTAATAACTTCTTTGTTCATTAGGTTCATGCTAATCTAACAGATAAAATCCTTTAAAATAATAAAATCTTTGATAATTGAGAATTTATTACCTCGCGTATTCGGTCGCGCGCGTTTCTCTTATAACGCTTACCTTGATCTCGCCCGGATAATCCAGCTGGTCTTCAATGCGGTCCGCTATGTCGCGCGAAAGCTTAATCGCGCCCAAATCGTCAATTTTATCCGGTTTGACAAGCACCCTGATTTCGCGGCCGGCCTGAATCGCGTATGATTTCTCCACCTCGGAAAATTCATTGGCAATCGCTTCCAAGTCAGCCAGACGCTTCAAGTAGTTTTCAAGAGAGTCCTTTCTTGCTCCGGGGCGCGACGCGGAAATCGCGTCGGCGACATAAACGATAATCGCTTCCGGCGACTCAAAAGGATAATCCTGGTGGTGCGCCTGCATCACCCTGATTACTTCTTCTGAAATCCTGAATTTTTTCAAAATCGCTTTCCCGATTTCAATATGAGTGCCCTCAACTTCATGGTCTATCGCTTTTCCGATGTCGTGAAGCAATCCGGCTTTTTTCGCCAGCGCGGTGTCCAGTCTCAGTTCTCCGGCAATCGCCGCGGAAAGATGCGCCACTTCTATTGAGTGAAGCAGGACATTTTGGCCGTAGCTGGTTCTAAATTTCAGCTGTCCAAGCAGCAATACAAGCTTCGGGTCAAGCCCGGCGACTCCGGTATCGTAGACAGCCGCTTCTCCGGCTTCTTTAATTTTAAACATTGCTTCTTCTTTGGCGCTTTTTACCGCGTCTTCAATGCTCGCCGGATGAATTCTCCCGTCTATTAGAAGCTTTTCTATCGCCATTCTCGCGATTTGTCTGCGAAGCGGGCTGAAAGAAGAAATGGTAATCACTCCCGGCGTATCGTCAATGATAATTTCCGCGCCGGTCAGCCGCTCTATTGATTTTATGTTTCTGCCCTCGCGCCCGATAATCCTGCCTTTTAATTCATCGTCCGGAATCGCGACGCTTGAAACCGTGGTTTCGGCAACCTGCGACAGTGAAAGCCGCTGCATACCGCCGACAATTATATTTGTCGCTTTTTTTGCCAATTCTTCCTGATTGCACTCTTCTAATTTTTTAATTTGCTTGGCGAGCGATTCTGCTTCTTCGGCCTCAACTTTTTTCAGCAGCAAATCCTTTGCTTCTTCCCGCGACAAGCTTGCCGCATGCTCCAGCGCCTTGGTTTGCTCTGTTTTAATTTGTTCAACATCCACTTTGATGTTTCTTACTTCCTGCGCCTTTTCCAGCAGTATATTTTTATCCTGCTCCACTTCCCTGATTTTCGCTTCAAGCAGATTTTCTTTTTTCTCCAGCCGCCCGATCTGATTGAGCAAGTGCGTTCTTAACTGCTGCTCCTCTTTTTTCGCGTCTTCAAATATTTTTACCGCCTTGCCTTTTGCTTCAAGAAGGATTTCTTTCGCCCGGCTTTGGGCGCTGTCAAGAATTTTCAGCGCGCGGCTTTCCGCGCCCTCTACCTGCTTTTTAGCTATTAGATGGCGCAGTAAATAACCGGCTCCAATGCCTAAAATCGGCAAAATTAAAAACAAGAACCAAATAATTGTTTCCATATTTTATTTTTCCTATTTTTCCTAAGTGATTAATCATAAATGATAATATTTGTATTGCTCGCGTTGTTCGCATTGTGTATTATTCGCGATGAAATCAGTATAGCAATTAACGCGGAAATTGTCAAAGTCTCCACAAAATGCTATTATAGAGCTATTAAGCTCATAAAGTTTATAAACCTTTAACTCATTATTATGTACAAACCAATTGTTTTGCTGATTCTGGACGGCTGGGGAATAAGCGCTAATCCGCAGGGAAATGCCATTGCCCAGGCGAATACTCCCAACATTAATATGCTGTGGCGCAATTATCCGGCTTTGGCGCTCCAAGCCGCCGGACTTTCGGTCGGGCTTCCCTGGGGCGAAATGGGAAATTCCGAAGTTGGTCATATGGTTTTGGGCGCGGGAAAAATCATCTACCAAAGTTTGCCTAGGATCACTTTATCTATTCAGAACGGAACCTTTTTTTCCAATCCGGCTTTTTTTAAGGCAATAAACCATACCCGCAATTATCAGTCGGCTCTTCATTTGGCGGGACTGATAAGCAACGGCGGCGTGCACAGCCATATTGAACATTTAACCGCGCTCCTGGAGTTCGCCAAAAACGAAAAAGCGAAAGAGGTGTATTTGCATCTTTTCACCGACGGCAGAGATACTTTGCCGAATTCGGCCGTAAATTTTATCGGCGCGATTGAACAAGCGATGCTGGATTTTAATATCGGCGGAATCGCGAGCGTCTGCGGCCGCTATTTTGCCATGGACAGAAATTTAAACTGGGACAGAACGCAGAGGGCTTACGAATGCATGATCGGCAATTACGACAATTCCGCGCCAAGCGCCATTGCCGCGATTAAAAATTACTATCAGCAAAAAATAACCGATGAATTCATCCCGGCGACTTTTATCGGCAAAAACGGCGCGAATAACAGGTCCAGAAACAATCTCGGCGCGCGGGGAGCGATAAAAGACAATGACGCGGTAATTTTTTTCAATTTCAGGGGAGAGCGCGGCCGGCAACTGGTAAAAGCGTTTATACTGCCGGAATTTGACGGTTTCAGCCGCAGCCGGATTATAAAAAATCTTTGTTTTGTAACAATAACCGAGTATGAAAAGGAGTTGCCGTGCGAAGTGGCTTTTCCGCCGGAAAAAGTCAACTATCCGCTTGCCCGCGTGATAAGCGAAGGCGGCTTGCGCCAGACGCACATCGCGGAAACAGAAAAATACGCGCATGTCACATACTTTTTTAACGGCGGCGAAGAGGTTGTTTTTCCCGGCGAAGACAGAATTTTAATTCCATCGCTTTCCGTGGCGAATTTCGCCAAACGCCCGGAAATGTCGGCTTCGGAAATATGCGAACGGATTATAAAAGAGATAGAAAAAGGCGTTTGTGATTTTATTGTGGCGAATTTCGCCAATCCCGATATGGTCGGCCACACAGGAGATCTGTCCGCAACCATTAAAGCGGTTGAGATTGTTGATGGGTGCGTAGGAGAAATCGTGAAAGCGGTAACTACTTACAAGGGGGCGCTCTTGATAACCGCTGACCACGGAAACGCTGAAGAAAAAATCAATCCGATGACTGGAGAGACGCTTACCGAACATACCACGAATCCGGTGCCTCTTTGGCTGGTAACCGCGGAAAATAAAAGAAATAAAACGCAGGTGGAAATCGTAAGCGATCAGAATTCAATAAAAGGATTTTTGGCCGATGTGGCCCCGACCATAATTGAGCTGATGGGCTTGAAAAAGCCGGAAGAAATGACCGGACAAAGCTTATTGCCGCTTTTAAAATAAGGCAGGTAGGTTTTAAACTTAGAAATCTGTTTTCAAGTTATTCCAAGTTTCCAAGTTTAAATATCAATATTTTATGCTCCAGCTTATTTTATTGATAAATCTTTAATTACTAATTACTTCATATCACTATGATACATCCATGTATCATAGTGATATAGGGTACGGATATAAAAAAATCCCGCTCGTTTTAAAAACTATGAGCGGATTTTTTTGTTTATATAAAAAAGAAGCATCAATCCTAAAAAAATTGGATTAGATGCTTTTATATTTTTTGTTTTATGTTTTGCTTTTTGCTAATTACTCGCCGGGTGGTGGCAAAATTATGCCGTCTTTATTGAAAAGACCTGGGTTGATAACGACTTTACGATCTCCTTTTTCAACTACGCCGACATCTATTATTTCATAGCCGGCTTTTCTTCCTATTTCAATGGTGGAATCAACCTCTTCGGGCGAGAAGTAGACATAATAGCCTCCTCCCATATTGAATGTGGTTAGGCAATCTTCCAATGATACACCGATGTCCAGCATAAACTGGAAAAGAGGTGGAATTTCGTCAAACCAACTCTTGATATGGTAGGAATATCCTCTTTCATCAAAAGCGATTTTTGCTAAACCGCTGCCAGTACCTGGCAAAAGAGCATGAATATCCACTTCATTTTCCAGCATCGCTTCAACCAGTGCGACATAGGAACGCGTAGGAATAAGAGCTTCTTCACCAAGCGTATTGTTGTTATTTGGCAGTTTAGTCAAAAATTTATCCGGCTGAACAAGAGCGCGCTTAATTACAAGCGAAACTCCGTTGGCATGCAGGCCCGAAGATTTTGCGGCTAATATATGGTCGCCTATTCTTAGCTTGCGGCCGGTGATCAATCTATTGGCCGGGGCAATAATTCCGGTAACGCAGCCGCTTAAGGAAGGCGCGCTTTGTACAGGCGGTTCGGATTTAATCAAATAACGAAGCGAGGGAGATTCACCTGCGGGTAAAGCCATTCCAACCATTTTACACACCGCATAAAATCCCCTTGCTAAATCCGCGCTTCTTTTTTTATCCTTAAACCAATCACTATCTCCAGCCGCGACCTCATCCGTATAAATAACTGGCATTGCTCCTTGGGCAATCAAATCGTTCACGGCCATCAATGCAGTATCAATACCGATTCCGTCATAATAACTTCTGCCAGTACCAGCGAAGTGGCGCATCCATTCTGCAATCCAATTCTTATTACCAAGCCCTTCGGTTGTTTTACACCACTTATGCGTCCAAGGGCCGCGATATTCGTAGACAGCACCGTGCGCATGCAATACTTCCTCGCTGATAAAAACACCTCGCGAGTTGGGAAAATTTAATGTTTTCTTTCCCACTTTTATCATCGCTTGCTTAAATGGTTCTATTTTTTGGTAATCTACTCCAGCTTTTGCATGTTCGCCTTTTTCTATTTTGGTCAATTTACATTCCTCCATTTATTCTATATTGTAAGGAACAATTTCTCCTTACTCCTTACTCTAAATGCTACAATAATCTTCATTAAAAAGCAAGAGCGCAAAAACAAGAGTACAAACTTGGAAATTCATTTTTAAGTTATCTCAAGCTTCCAATTTTAATTATCAATAATTTAAGCTGGAGCTTATTTTATTGATGAATCTTAAATTACTTCGATCACTATGATACATCCATGTATCATAGTGATGTTGAATAGTTAAAAAATTCTTATAAATAGAAATTTACTTGAACATTCAATGTCCAAGTAAAAATGTCCGCATAAAACTATAAAAAATCCCTTGCAAAAGATTTTCAAAAATCTCGCAAGAGACAACTGTCGATACTTGCTTTTTTTAAAAAACTTGTCTATACTGCTTATACTGTTAAGAATGCAGGAGGAAAGCCAATGACTGCACACTTAAAACAGAATACACACAGGAGGTAGAAATGAAAGACAACTTAGTGATTGAAACCGGAGAAAATACGGCGCTTCCCGGAATAATCGACGCTTTCGCGAAAAGTATAGTGAAAAAAGCTAAGGATTATCTCGGGCTGGCTATCAAAAACTCCAGAACAACCAAGATCTACACGATACAAGGAAAAATGTCGGCCGAAGAAACAAATACGATTCTGGAAAAGATTTTTCAGAAACCGACAAAAGCTGTAATGGTAAACAGATCCTTAATCGGCGCTTTCAGCACTGCCGTTTGGTGGGGGTTGAAGCTCGGAGTAAAAGATACTGAAGGAGAAGTGGCTAAAGAAGCTATCGAAGAAATACTTGGAAGAAAAATTGGAAATGTCTACGTATCCCAAATTTTATATCTGGAAGGAAAATTAAAGGAAGATGATTTGAAAAAAATCATAAGCCTTATTGCTAATCCTAATGTTGAGAGATGGGAAATAATTCCGCGGGAAAAATGGAATTTCCAAACAGGAATAGGGCCGAGAGCAGCGGAAGTAAAAATCGACAAGAAGCCAAAGTTCGGATACATAAATCTGGATATACCCGAAAAAGAATTTACTATCCTGAACATACAAAACAACTGGGCATTAAGCGTTTTGGATTTCCGTTTTCTGGCAGAGTATTTCTACAAAAACAAAGAATTCCGGAATGCCAGAAAAGAACTCGGACTCAAGGATATAACCGATGTGGAGATAGAATGTCTGGCTCAAGTTTGGAGCGATCATTGCTCGCACAGAACAATCAACGCATGGTATGAGTACCTAGATTCAGCAACAGGCAAAAGATACGCCATAAGCAATCCATTCAGGCGCTACATTAAAGAACCGACGGAAATATTGGCCAGGGATAATCCTTGGGTGGTTTCCGTACTGAAAGATAATGCCGGCGCCATGTTTTTGGATGCCAATGGCGAGTACATCGTAGGTATAAAAGTGGAAACACATAATTCTCCTACATGGAAGGATGCTTATGGCGGCGCCTACACAGGAAAAGCGGGAGTTGACAGAGATCCTTTTGGACTTGGAAGAGGCATAAAAGTTATTGGTGGAATTTGGGGAATTAGCACCGCTTCAAGAAATTATGACGGCGTGCTTATCCCCGAATTTCATCCGCGCCAAATTCACGATGGCGCCATTGCTGGTGTAAGAGATGCTGGAAACAAGCATGGATTTCCGACAATTTATCATAACACTTGCTTTGACGAGAGTTATTTGGGAAAAGGCCATCTTTTCGCCGGTTCTTTTGGAATATCTCCACGAATGGTCGCAGGAAAACCTATTGAAGAAAAATGGGCTAATCCGGGCGACCTAGTGGTGATTTACGGAGGCAGAACCGGAATTGATGGAATCCACGGCGTAACCGAAGCATCGAAACCATTATCAGGAGAAACTACTATGGGTCATGTGCAAAAAGGAGACTCGTATACTCAAAGAAAATTGAGCGAAGCTCTTGAACAAGCTACGGCCGCAGGCCTGATAAACCTTAGCTGGGATTTGGGCGGAGGCGGATTGTCTTCCTCAATTACCGAAACAGCAAGATTCAGCAATGGTATAGAAATACATTTGGATAAAGTTCTTCTTAAGTATCAGGGATTGGATTGGTGGCAAATACTGCTTTCTGAATCGCAGGAAAGGATGCTCGCGGCAATTTCACCTGAAAATATTGATCGATTTATGGAAATTGCCGAACTTCACAGTGTGGATGTTTCGGTTATCGGTACTTACACGAATTCGGGCGCGGTGCATATCAAGGCATTGGGACAAACAGTTGCCTATTTGCCCTTGAAACTTCTTCATGATGACCCGCCACAGTGGAAGTTCAAAGCAGTATGGATACCGCCGGAACAAAGACTTTTTGAGCCGGCAATTTCAGAGCCGACCGACTATAACGCCTTACTGAAAGAAATCCTTGACGACGAAAACATATGCGGCAAGGTATGGATAATGAGGCAGTTCGATTCCAGAGTCAAAGGCCAAAGTGTAATTCCGCAGATAATCGGAGAAAATGAAAACGTTGAAGGTCCGGCATCAGTAATTCGGCCAATTCTGGAAAGAGATGAAGGCATTACCGTTACCGAAGCCGTAAACCCAAGATACAGCATCATTGATACCTACTGGATGACCATAAATGTTTTTGATAAAATACTAAGGTCAGTGGCTGCTACTTCAGGAGTAAGATTCAAAAATGGAAAACCGGAAAGAATAGGCATACTGGATAACTACTGCTGGCCGGATATAAGGCCGGGGCCGGATAATCCTGACGCCGAATATAAAGCCGCGCAGTTTATTAGATCGCTCAAAGCGCTAAAAACAATTCAGAAAAAATGGTTCATTCCCCTTCTTTCTGGAAAAGACAGCATGTATATTCGAGGTGAAGTAAAAGGTAAATTTGGCGAAAAACACAACATTTCCGGATTGCCTTGTATTCAGGGAACCGCTATTGCTTCCGTGGACAATGTCGCAAAATGCCTGATGCCACAATTTGAAATCGTAGGTGACTTAATTTGCGTTATCGGCTCGACAAAAAACGAGCTTGGCGGATCTATCGCCTACCAAAAACTCGGATATGTGGGATTAAACATTCCAAAACCCGATATTGAGGAGTCAATGCGAAACGTAAAAGCTGTTTCCGAAGCTATAGACAAAGAACTTTTGTCTGCGGTCCATCCTGTTGTTGAAGGAGGGTTGGCTGTAGCTTTGGCAAAAATGGCCATTGCCGGAGATATTGGAGCAAAGATTGACTTGCGACAAATGCCGCTTTATGGCGTCAAATCAAATTTCCGCGCTTTATTTTCCCAAACAGGGGGAAGGTTCATTGCCACTTTCAATCCTTGCCGCCGCCAAGAGATGGAAAAAATCCTGCGAGAAAATAATTGCATCTATGAAATTGTCGGCACGGTAACCGATGAAAAAAACTTGAATGTCGTCGGCTTGGAAGGCAAAGAAATAATCAAAGAAAGCATAGAAAATCTTGCAATTGCGTATACGCAAAGGTTTGGTGATTTGGTATGATAAAAACAGCGATTCTCTACGGATATGGATTGAATTGTCAAGATGAGACAGCATATGCTTGCAAAGTAGCCGGCTTTGAAAATGTGGAAAAAATCCACATAAATCAACTGCTAAATGGTTTAAGGAAGCTATCCGAATTCCATCTGCTTGTAATACCCGGAGGTTTCAGCGGTGGCGACCAGCTTGGTGCAGGGGTATTCTTCGCCTTAAAACTTGAAAAACTGCGCGAGGATATCGAAGAGTTCATTGCCGCGGGAAAACTCATCTTGGGAATATGCAATGGTTTCCAGGTGCTGGTAAATTTCGGCTTATTGCCGGGAAGCCTCACCTATAACGACTGTGGAAATTTCCAAACCAGATGGGTAAACCTTAAGGTGAATAAAAATTCGCCTTGCGTATTTACAAAGGGAATTAAATTCCTAAGGTTGCCGGTGCGCAACGGAGAAGGAAAATTCTGGGCGCTACCGGAAGAGCTGGATAGAATCGAAAGAAACAACCTCGTAGTGGTAAAATACGCAAGTAAAGATGGATTATTGGCGCAAGAAAAATTCCCGGCCAACAGTAGTGGCTCGTTACGAGATATCGCGGGCACAACAGATAACACAGGTCAAGTTTTCGGATTAATGCCGCATCCTGAAGACAACAACCGAAAAACAAGCCATCCCGTCTGGACCAGAGAAAAAGCTAAAGCACAGAATGGCGGATATGAATACCTTCCTAATAAGGAAGGAGGAGGTATAATAATATTCCGAAACGCTAGAATCTATTTAGAAAACAAATTTAAATAAATTTGGAGAGATTTTCTCTCCTTTTTTTATTTAATCTTATGGAAACTTTGAATCTATACGAATCAAAAAGTATAATCAACTGAATTTTTATGCTATAGCATAAAAATTCAGTTGATTAAGTTGTTATTAAGTTGTTTCAGTATATGATGTTTTTCCGCTCGTTTCAATGCTCCAGACTTTTCTTTATCACTGATTACCACAGTAATTTTTGCATTCAACTTTTTCTCTTCTATGGCATCAGTTAACGCTTGTCCATCGGTCATGTTGGTTGAAGCCAAAATTCCTATTTTTAACTTTCTTCCTGGTCTGTCCATTCTTAAACCTCCTGTTTTATATTTTTAAGCTGCAATTGTTATCCTCCTGCAACTTGTTTAAAAGCTCACAAGCAAATGCAAAAAATGTACACGGAGTCGAATATCAAATATTTCAGGCGTAAGCATATTTTATTGATAAGTTAAATATCACTATGATACATCCATGTATCATAGTGATATAGATTCTGGACATAAAAAATCCCTTGCAAAAGATTTTTTTATCTCGCAAAAAAACAAACAGCATTCTTGGAAAAGAATGCTGTTTGTAACAAATAAGATAAAGAATTCCAGCCAACTATTTCTTCTTTTTTGAAATGATAATCTTATCCACGATTCCGTAGGCCTTTGCTTCTTCGGCGGTCATAAAGAAATCGCGGTCAGTGTCTTTTTCAATTTTTTCAATTTTTTGGCCGGTGTGTTTGGCAAAAATTCGGTTAATGCGATCCTTGAGAAGAAGTATATGTTTTGAAGCGATAGCCACATCCACTGCCTGACCGCTTGCCCCGCCCATAACCTGATGAATTAAAATATCGGAATTGGGCAAAGAAAGCCGCTTCCCTTTGGTTCCGCTCGCCAGAAGCAAAGCCGCCGCGCTCGCCGCTAAGCCTATGCAGATGGTTGAAACATCGGATTTCAGATATTGAATGGTGTCGTAAATCGCCAAAGCCGAGCTTACGTTTCCGCCCGGGCTGTTTATGTAAAGGTGTATGTCTTTTTTATCATCCTGGCTTTCAAGAAAAAGCAGCTGCGCAATAACAGTGTTTGCCACTATGTCGTCTATCGGCAGTCCCAAAAAAATAATCCGGTCTTTCAAAAGACGCGAATAAATATCGTAAGCCCTCTCGCCGTAGGGCGCCTTGTCTATGACCATGGGAACTAATTGCATTTTTGTTTCATTAGACATAAATTTAAAAATTTCTAATTACTAATTATTACTTTTTTCCCAGCGCGATGCTTTCAAGCAGATTGAAAACTTTTTGCCTGATTAGCGAATCATTGACCGCGGTTTTCAGCTTTTCATGGTCAATATTCTTTTCCGCCTCTTTGATATTTTTATATTTGGCCAGGATTTTATTGACTTCCTGGGAAGTTTCTTCGTCTGTTATTTTTATATTTTCGCGCTCTGCCACCTGAAAAATAATAAGATGCGTGTTAACGCGGCTTTCGGCCGATTTCCGCCAATCGCTTTTCAGGTCGCTTTCCGTTTTTTTAATCTGTGACAAATACTGTTCAAAACGCAATCCGTTTTCTTCAATATTATGCTTAAACTCATGAAGCATTTGCTCTACTTCCGCGTCAATCAAAATTTCCGGCAAATCGCCGCTTGCGAATTTTTTGACCAGCTCCTGAATTATCGCAGTCCTGAATTTTTCTTTTTCCTTTTCTTTTTTCTCCCTTAAAATTCCTTCGCTTATGTTTTTTCTCACTTCTTCGGCGCCGGAAAATTTGCCAAGCGCTCTGGCAAAATCATCGTTGAATTCCGGAGTAATAATCTCTTGAACCAAATTCAGTTTTATTTCAAAACGGACTTTTTTTTCCGCCAGTTCTTTTTTATAATAGTCCTTCGGATAAACAATGTCAAACTCCTTATTTTCCCCGCTTTTCATCCCTGTAAGCTGTTTTTCAAATTCGGGCAAAAAACGGCTTTTCCCTATGATTAAAGGGTGATTTTTGCTTTCGCCTTGTTCAATTTTTACCCCGTTAAGCCGCGCCAGAAAATCAACTTCCACCCTGTCGCCAGCCTGAGCCGGCCGCGAAACGGCAGCAAGTTTTGCTCTGGAATTGAGCAAATATTCAATTGATTCGTCAATTTCTTTATCCTCCGCTTTCGCGTCATTTTGCTTTATTCGCACCCGCTTAAGAACATCTTTGTATCCGTCAATATTGGTTTTTGGAAGAACGGCAAAAGTAGCTTTGTAAATTATCGGATTTTCCGCGGCGATTTTCAGCACTTCAACTTTTGGAGCGCCTATGGGGGCCAGTTTATTTTTCTCAAGAGCGTCATAAAAGGTCTCATTGATCGCGATATTCGCGACTTCTTCAAAAATTACTTTGGCGCCGAAGTTTTGTGCGACAATTTTGTTGTTGGCTTTTCCCGGGCGGAATCCGTCAATTTTGCGGGTTTTTGAAAGATTCGCGCATACGCGGTTATAATACCCGTTCCATTTTTCCGCCGGAATTTCCACGATTAATTCAAAAGTTGATTTTGGAAGTTTTTTTAATTCGGTTTTCACCCCGTTAGATAATTTTTGTTCATTCGGCGCCATAATTTATATTTTGTATCTCTATCCTATTAGAGCGATTATATCTTTTTAAATTCGCAAATATCTAACGGGGTTTTCATCTCACTTTGATTTATAATCTTCTATGGCCTCCTTGATAATTTTGATCGCTTGGGAGCGATTGTCCCAATTTTTTACCTTAACGAACTTATATTTCGCTTTTTCCAGCTTTTTATAATCTTCCAAAAACACCTTGATTACATCTTTTGTATGTTCATTCAAATCAGAAATATCTTTTATCTTCTCAAAATTAGGATTAACTTTGTGTAATGGCACGGCTATAATTTTGTTATCAATGCCTTCTTCGTCTTCCATGTAAATCACGCCAACGGGGCGCGCTTTTATAAGACACCCTGGGAAGGTCGGGCAAGTAGTCAAAAGCATTACATCAAGCGGATCTCCGTCTTTTGATTTTGTCTGCGGTATAAAGCCGTATTCATAAGGAAAAAACATCGCCGAATGAAGTATTCTATCCAGCTTAAAATACCCTTTTTTTTCATCATATTCGTATTTGTTGCTTGAGCCAAAAGGTATCTCAACAACCACATTTATTTCTTCCGGCGCTTTATCCCCTGCCGGCAAATCTCTAAAAAGATCAACACTCATAATTTTTGGTTGATTAATAATTAAATTGTTAATTAACTTTTATTTTTCTTTTTTTCCTGGTTTTCTTTTCTTTCTTCGGTTTTCTTGGCTTTCTTCTCTTTCTTTTCCTTCTTTGCCGTTTTCGCTTTTTCTTTGGTTTGACCTTCGCTTTTTTCAGCCGCGCCGGAGTCCGTTGTCTTTTTCTTTCCGGCTTCGGGTTTTGCCGCCTCTTCGCTTTTCGGCGGTTTTACCTCTTCGGCTTTTTTGCCGACAATATCAATCCTCAAACCGGTCAATTTTGAAGCCAGCCGCACATTTTGGCCCTGCCTGCCGATAGCCAAAGAAAGCTGATCCTCCGCGACTTTAACCAAAGCGGAGTTGTTTTTTTTATTCAAATTCACTTCCAAAACCTTTGCCGGACTCATCGCGTTTTTCACAAATTTCGCCAAATCCTTGTTCCATTCAATAACATCAATTTTTTCTCCGCCGAGTTCTTCAATTATCGCGTGAACTCGCGCGCCTTTCTGCCCCACACAGGCGCCTATCGGATCAATATTCGCGTCGTTGGAAGATACCGCGATTTTAGTGCGCTCGCCAGGATCGCGGGATATCGCTTTTATTTCAACCAGTTCGTTGGAAATTTCTGGCACTTCCAGCGCGAATAATTTTTTAAGCAATTCGCTGTGGCTGCGCGAAAGCAAAATTTCCGGCCCTTTCGGGGTTTCCCGCACATTGACGACATAAACTTTTATCCGCTGCCCGGGCCGGTAATTTTCCCGCGGAATCTGCTCCGCCTGCGGAATAATTCCCATCACGCGATTGATGTCAACAAGCACCGCTTTCCCCTGCTGCGAAGGCAAAAATTCAATTCTCTGCACCGTGCCGACCATCACTTCTCCTTCGTTCTTTTTAAATTTATCATAAATCATCGCGCGCTCTATCTCGCGTATTCTTTGGGTGATAACCTGCTTGGCGGTCTGCGATGCAATCCTGCCAAAGTCGCTCTGCGGCGGCAGTTCTCTTTCTATCTCGTCATCGGTTTTCGCGTCCGGTTTTTCTTTTTTTGCCTCGCTAAACTTGATGTGCTTTTCGGGGTTATACCTAAGCTTGGGTTTTTCTCCGTCCGCCGTAAGGATTGTTCCTTCCGCGGTTTTGGGCGGCTTAATGGTTCGATTGCTCTCGCCATAAATGATTTCTGTTTTTTCCGCTTCTACCTTTCCCGCTTCTTCTCCTTCTTTTAATTCTTCAATGTCGTCGGGCACTACCTGTTTAACCTGAAAAACTTTTATGGCTCCTGTTTCGCTGTTAAAATTTACGCGAATAATTTGCCCTTTCTTGCCGTAGTCCTTTTTGTAAGCGGCGGCCAAAGCGGCTTCTATCACTTTTACGATTTCTTCTTTTGGAATTCCTTTTTCTTCAGCAATCTGGTTTATCGCCAAAGCGAATTGTTTTTGGTCTAACATGAATTCAAGTTAGCAAATTAACAATATAACAATTAAACAAAATGCTTACCGCTGTTTAAAATTATTAATATTGCCTTGTTAAATTGTTTAATTGCTTGGTTGTTTAATTGAGTTCAAAAATTAGCCCGACTCAATCGGGCTTGTCAATCATTTTCAGCTTATGAATTTATTATAAATCAACTAAAAATAAAGTCAAGAGGAAGAATATATCCACCCTGTTTTGAAACTTAAGCGGTTATAAAACCTCTTCTAAGCAAAATTAATAACTTGTAATTGTTTACTTGGATAATTGGGATAATCCAAGTGATACATCAGCGTCCGACTTTATTAACGACTTACGAAATTTTACCAATCCCCCCCCTTGTTTGTATATCGGATAAAAAAATGGCGCTGGATATTTTTCCAACACCTATTTACGCTGCCGCAGTACAAAGTATGCAACTGCGAACAAGCCCGCGATTGCGAACACTGCTTCTATGCCCGGTTCTTTGGGCTGCGCGGCATTTTGCGGGGTTTGCCGTAAGGGTTCGCTGGTCTGATTTGCCTCGCTCTGATTGCTCTGATTCTGGATAGCCGCTATTTGATTAGCGTGATTAGCGGCTATCACGCTTTGCATAGACGCAGCCGATAACGTTATTGTCGTTAATAACATTATTAGTGCCGCAAGCGCCGCAATTTTTACTCCTTTCATCTTAAATACCTCCTAAATGTGCAATAAAAACATCGTAGCATTCTTTTTAATAAAAGTCAATATACCCTTGTTTTTGTTATTTTTATCATGCTAAGCCAACTGTCTTTTTGCAAAAATACCATATCCATTGTCCGGCTAAACTCTGTATTTACCTCCTTTAATTTTTCGCAAAAACTAAAAAATCCCTGCGCATCTTTGTTGCTGGAGACTTCTTTACCTTTGCTTTTGCGCTTCATTGTGTCTTACGGCACTAATTTATACCCAGATAAAAATACAAGGACTGCCGACTAAAAATGTTATCGTTTTACAAACCTAAAGGCGTATCCCATGTATCTGAACCTGAACAGGACGTAATGTCTTCACTTTCCAGCTCGCTTAAAAGCCCTTCCGGATACGGAATCGCCTCGCGCGGTTTTGACACGCCGGGATATCGCCACGCAGTAATGATTATTCTCTTTGGCGTTTTAATTCCTCCTTGTGCGGATTCTTTATCCTGATACATCACCCAAATTTCATAAGGATATTTTGCCGAACCGGCCTTTTGCATAACCGCGATTGTGTCAGGAGCGATGCCGGGTTCCATGCGGTTATGGCGCGACAAAACGCTTTTAATTTTTGTCGCGGACAAACCGTTAAACATCATCTTTTTCGCAACATGATTCGTCCATTTTAAATATCTCGTGTTTTTGGGTATTTTAAATTGCATGAATTAACTTGTCAAAACTTTTAAGGTTTCTCTCGCGCACTTTTCCCAGGAAAATCTTTTAATATTTTCAAATCCGCTTTTAATCAAATTATTTCGCAAATTTTCATCGCTTAAAATTTTGCTGATTGCGGCGGCAATTTGTTCGGGATTACTCGGATCAACCAAAATCGCTCCTCTGCCGGCTATTTCCGGCATACTGGAAACATTTGATGTGATAACCGGCAGGCCGGAGTTCTGCGCTTCCAAAATCGGCATTCCAAACCCTTCGTAAAAGGAAGTGTAAAGAAAAACGGCGGCGTTTTGCAATAAATCATTTTTCTCGCTTTCCGCCACATATCCTTTTAAAACTATATCGTTTTTGAAAGCTGAAGCGCTTATTACGCTCGTGATTTTTTCCCAGCCAAATCCCTTGCCGCCGGTCAAAACTAATTTATTCGAAATTTGCGGATTTTTTTGCCTTAATTCGTTATACGCCTCAATTATTCCCAGAATATTTTTTTTCAGCTCAAGTCGCCCAACATACAATACATATCTATCGTTCTGCGTCTGGAGTTCTGCGTCTGGAGTTCTGCGTCTGGAGTTCTGCGTTTCATTTATGCCGTGATGAACCACGCGGATTTTGTCCGGCTCTCCGCCGTATAAATTCACCAAGTCGTTTTTTGTGTTTTCCGAAACCGCGATAATTTTGGCGGCGTTTTTCAAAGCGTATCGCGTTGACGAGCGTAAATACCGCCGATGCAAAAACGGATACATTTTGGGATAAAATTCGTATTCCAGGCCATGAATGACCACCACCGATTTTGCGGGATGAATAAGGGGCAAAATATGAACAGGGATAAACAAAACATCAATTTTGGATTCAAGCATTTCGGCGGCCAAGCGCAATTGTGTCCAAAAAAGCGGAAAGGACAAATACTTGAGTCGAAAGTTTTCCGGCAAATCGCCAATTTCCGACAATCTTTCCGACTTCAATCTTGAATTCAGGTATAAAACAAAACGATGTTCCGCGGATTCGGGAATCATCGCCAAGTGTTTAATAAGCTGAAAAGTATATTCTTCAACGCCGGTAGGTTTTTCCCTTAGCGCGGAAGAAGCGTTTATGCCAATAATCATGTTAAAATCGCCAATCAACCTCGAATTTTATCACGAATATTCTCGAAATGCTTTTACTAACATTGAGACGCCCAACTAAAATTCGCGATAATTAGAGATAAATTTAGCGAATGATTAGTGAAATAGAATCTTATGATTTCAAACTTCGCTTGTAGGCATCCAGGTTTTCCAGAACAATACCGGTCCCTTTCGCAACGCAAAGCAGGGGCTCGTCGGCGATATAACAAGGCACGCCGGTAACTTTTGTGATTAAAACGTCTAAATTTTTAAGCAACGCTCCCCCGCCGGACAAAATCATTCCCTTATCAATGATGTCAGCCGCCAATTCGGGAGGAGTTATGGAAAGGACTGTTTTAATTGCTTTAAAAATTTCGTTTATTTCTTCGGAAATCGCTTCAGTTGCCTCGTTGGTGGTAATAGTTACGGTCTTGGGAAGCCCGCTTATCAGATCTCTGCCCCTTACCTCAAACTGCTTTTCGTTTTCCACTGGAATAGCGCTGCTTATGGTAATCTTAATTTCTTCCGAGGTCTGCTCTCCGATCGCCAAATTATGCTTATTTTTTATGTAATTGGCAATCGCCTGATCCATTTTGTCTCCCCCGACTCTTACCGAATGCGCGGCTACGACGCCTCCCAAAGAAATCACCGCGACTTGGCTCGTTCCTCCGCCGATATCAATAATCATATTGCCTGATGGCGTATTTATCGGTATTCCCGCTCCAATTGCCGCCAAAATCGGCTGTTTAACGATATATGCCGCTTTTGCGCCGGCGTTCATAGTGGCGTCAATTACCGCGCGCCTCTCAGTGGAAGTGATTCCAGCCGGCACCCCAACCATAACTTCTGGACGGAAAAATTGTATCCATCCGCAAGTCTTGTTGATAAAATAACGCAGCATAGCTTCAATAATGCGATAATCGGCGATTACGCCGTCTTTCATCGGACGCGAAGCCACGATTGTCTCGGGTGTTTTTCCGAGCATTTCTTTTGCTTCCATGCCGACCGCCAAAACCTTATTCTCTTCTACTGAAACCGCGACTACCGTCGGTTCGTTTATCACTATGCCTTTTCCGGGCACGAACACCAAAGTGTTCGCCGTACCTAGGTCAATTCCAATTTTTTTAACAAACATAGTAGAAATGTCAAATGTTAAATGTCAAATCTAATACCAAATGACAAATACCAAATACCGGATGTCAAAAGTCTCCGCCTACGGCGCTGTGCCTGCCTCTGGCATGGGATCCGCCATAGGCGGAAAATGTCAAAACTTAAAAAATACCTTGGATTACGAAATACATAGCTTTCTATTTTTAAATCATAGCAATAATTTATTTATTAGTCAACCCGCAGAAAATCCCGTAGAAAATTTTTTAACTTTTTCTAATCATTATTAACTGCTATGATGCTCTGTAGCATCATAGCAGTTAACTTTTTTCAATATATTATCATAGTGTAAAGATAAAAAAATAAATTTTGGTTATCAATTAAAAGCTTTTTCGGGTAAATTAAAAACTTCCGCAAACCAGTTGCGGAAGTTTTTGTAACGCGCCTATTTCAAATTCTTGCGGCGCTCTTTTCGGATAAAATAATAAATTATTCCGCTAATAATCAATAAAATTAAGAGCCCTGCCCAAACGCTTCCGGTTCCAAGAGTAATGATGCCGCTGATAGCCGCAAGGAACAAAGATTGTTTCGGGGGTTGTTCGGTCTGCTGGCCAACGACTTGGTTATTTTCTATTTGCGGTTCGGCGCCGGAAACAAAAGGCGCTTCGGTTGGCGTTGACTCGTCTGACGGCGTTGAGGGCGAAACCGCAGGCTGCTCGGCTGATGTTTGCCCTTCTGCCGAAGCAGAAATAATTTTAGGCGGCATTTCATTATTTGAAACTGTTTCTTCCGCCGGCTTTTCCTCTTCAGTTTTTACGCCCAAAGTGGTAAAACTATGCTCTGTGCTGATTGCCAAAGAGCCGTGGGAAACTGAACGATAATAATAAGTGGTGATGGGTGAAAGACCGACTATTGTTACTTGATGACTTGTGTCTTTGCCCAAACCATATATATCATCTCCTTCTTTGGAAAAAGCGTAACCATAATTAACCGGACCGCCGCCAGTAGCTGGATTTAAATTAAATTTTCCGGGCGTAGTGTCATAAATCACCTGGCTAGTGGCTGGATAACTGGTGGTCCAAGTAATTAATACGCTTACATCGGTGGTAACAACAACAGCTTGATTTTGAATAGTCAATCCTGGCGGCAATCCTCCTCCGCCTCCGCCGCCACCTTGCGGCGGCAAAGTTAATCCACCTTCAGTCCCTTCAAAACCAACCAATAAATCAAAACCCGCTTTTTTATTCTGATAATCATCGCCGGCGCTGGATTCAAAACTTATATTAAACTTATATTGGGTCTGTCCGCCAGCCGCTAAAGAAGACAAATAAATTTCTTTATCATCAAAAAATTGTTTTAAAGTTTTATTATAAATGACAGTGCCCCCTTCTTTGATAATAATATCCAGCTGGCTAGCCAAATCACCAACATTCGTTTGATTAATCGCCTCTACTGCTATTCTTTGAGTTCCGCCACTGTTATTAATCACTCTTATTAGGCGTGTAACATCTTGCCCCGGCAAAAAATTCGTTTCGCTAAAAATAGCGGCTGAAAAAGGTAGCCAGGTATTTCCTTCGTCGGAAGAATATTTAACCACTAATTCATCAACTTCAATAGCCTTTACCGGCAGAACAGCTAAAAATCCCGCGCCAAAAACGGCGATTGAAAAAATTAAAATTTTTACCCCGTTAGAAATTTTAAATCGCTCCTGGCATTTTAGAATGCTATGGAATGAAAAATTTCTAATGGGGGTTTTTATTGCTTTATTCATAATTTTCTAATTTGTTATTCGCTTACACTTTCTCCGCCGGCATCAACACCGCTATCTCCAGAACTTTCTCCAGCGCCTTCAGCTGGGCTACTACTATCTAAACTACCGCTGGTATCATCACCTCCATCACCACTTCCTCCATCACTAACACTTTCTCTGGCTCCATCTTGATTAGAGGCACTCTTATCGGGTAATGTCGCTGGTTGTTCTTCAATGGCTGAAATCACTGGCTGCTCTTCAATAACTGTTTCTTCAGTAGTAGTTGATTCTTCAATAATCGTAGAATTATCATCAATAATTGGTGTTTCTTCGGCAATTATCTCTTCGGTTGTAGTTGTTTCTCCTTCAATAACTGGTTCTTCCTCAATTATTGCCGGCTCTTCCTCAATTATCAGAACTTCTTCAATTTCCGCAATTTCCTCAGTTTCTATAATTTCCTCTTCAATAATAATTTCCTCGCCGTTAGTTAAATGAGGATTGGTGCCCGGATTAGGAGTAGTCAAATCAACCCAATCACCAGCTGTATCAGTATCTTCCCCTTTTATTTTGCGGGCAATAGAATGGCCCGCGCCGGTAGCGGGTTTCACTCCGTTCCCTGCTCCGAAAGCATAATTATCATCACCCCAACTTACCGCGTCAATTTCTACTCCAGTAGCATTTTTTAAAATTACTCTATCGCCGGTATTTGCCAAACCATTACCTATAGATTTACCCAAAACAATTTTAACAGCGTCGGAAGGAATCCCCGGCCAATATCCCCAAGTTGAAGTAGCAGGCGTAACCACAGCAAATCCATAGGCAGGAATTGTAGTTGAAGAGCAGGTAGAGGGAGAGACACAAAAAGTTCTTTCCCAACCGGAATTATCTGTAATTTTCCATCCAGAAATATCAATTGACAGAGAAGTTGGATTATAAATTTCCGCCCATTCATTTTCGGGTTCGTTTTCGTTAGGAGGCTTCACGTGGTAATAAACTTCATTAATTTTTAAACCTGCTGGTGGTGGAGGCGGAATAACCCACTGGCCAGAAGTTATTGTGTTTGAAATTATTTCCTGGTCATAAAATCCGGCTCCCCCAATTTGAACACCGTCAAAAACAAAATCAAAAGTACAGGTTTGATTTTGCAAAGCCGGATCATTATCCTTTAAAGTGGCGGTAAATTGCCAATCGTCAGGAGTGGTAAATTCACCGGCACTATAGTAAAAACTCGTCAAGGGCCCTGTATATTTATTATTTCCGTCCAAATCAGCAGAGAGATTTAGATAATCGCAAAGGGAACCATTAGTATTGGTTGTTGAGGCAGTATACTGAAAACCTAAACTGCCATTATTTATAACGCTGATATTTCGGCTGGAAGTTGTAGTGGGCGTTACTTTAGGCGAAAAATCAGCGGCTGAATGCAAAGAAAAATCTAGAGTTGCGGCGGAAAAAACATTTTCCTGCGCGCTCTCAATATCATTAAAATAAGCGAGCGTATCGCCAACGGCTGAAAGTCCGAACCAGTTAAGGCCAACTATCAGTGATATGGAAATAAATTTTATAATATACTTTCTCATGTTTTAAATTTTTGGATTTTGGTCATTTGAATTTGTTTCGGATTTCGGATTTCGTGCTTCGGATTTTCTAAAATTTTTAATCTCTTTAAAAATTTTCCTGGCTTCATCATAAATAATAATCACAGCTGGAACGACAATTATCAGCATAAAGCCGAAGGGCTTTTTAGCGGTATCAACCGCGTAGCCGGCATAAGGAATGTCAAATAAAACTTTGCCCACAATATCTTTGCCGGCGATTTCTCTTTGGTCCGGCGCGTTATTGGCGTCGCCTTTGGTGATGTAAATCGGCTGGCCGCCAACCACTTTCATTTCATAAATACGATGGGTTGTCGGCGTTTTGGTCTTGCTTATTTCGCCAAAAGTGATGATGTCCCCGATTTTGTAATCCTGCGAGGGCTTGACCACTACCACGCTTCCCATCTTAATATCCGGCGTCATTGAGCCGGAAAGCACAGTCAAAACCTTGAAATTTCCTGTGATTGGAAAAGCGGAAACAATCAGCAAAATAGCGATTGCGGCGATAAAAGTAAGAAAAATGTAATAAACCCCCACACCCAAACGGGCATAAAGTTTATTTTTTTTTATTTTTTGAGGAATATGTTCATTCATACTCGGACACCCCGCATTATTTTTAGGTGTGGGGGTAAATTATCTTAAAAATTTTCATTTTGGTTAAAGAATATTTTTATATGTAAGCGCCCAGCGCCATACGGGCAAAATTCTAATATGCCGCCCGTCAAATTTTTTCTCTCCAAAAACATCATGGGAAAGCAGCAGTCCTTCTTTAAGGTTGAATTTTTCCATAAAAGCCATTATCCCTTTGAAATCTTCACTATCAAGCTTTGATTTGTTTTTTACTTCAATTGGAATTGTTTTTCCATTTGTTTGAACGACAAAATCCACTTCGTGATAATTTCGGAAATAATAAACTTCTTTTTCAAATTCCAGAAGGTGTCTTGCCACCAAGCTTTCTAAAATAAAATCCGGGGAAGCGCCGCCAAAAAGATTGATTAACCCGCTATCCACAAGGTACACTTTTAACGGACTTCTTAGTTTTTTCCCGGCAGAAAGACTGAAATTTTTGAATCTAAAGGCGAGATACGCTTTTTCCAAATATGTCAGATATTTTTCGACATAAGGACGGGTTAAACCGATATTTTTCGCTAAACTTGAAACATTAAGAATCTGTCCGCTGATATCGGCTAGGTATAAAAACACTTTCTCCAATTTTTGCGGCTCTCTGACGCCGTAAAGAGAAACTAAATCTTTGTATATCGCTTTTTCCAATATATCCTCTCTTAACAGTTTTTCTCTCAAGGATGGCTCTTCAACAGATAGAATATGCGGAAAACCGCCTTTTGACAGATATTTTTTAAACAGAATTTTTATCTCGTTTTCATAAGGAGCTATCTGGTTTTTGCTGAAAAATTCGGCAAACTTTTTGTCTTTGCGGAAAGAATAGCGAATAAATTCTTCAAAGGAAAATGGAAGGATAATTTCTTCAACGGTTCTTCCGGCAAGCGACTCCAATCCTTTTTTAAACAAAGAGGCGGAAGAGCTGGTAACGAAAAATTTGATGGGATATTTTTTATCAAAATATTTTTTAACTGTAAGCTGCCAATTTTCCAGAAAATGAACTTCGTCCAAAAAGCAGTATATTTGCTTCTTATTTTCGGTGGCGGAAATTGTTTCTCCTTTGATTTCCTGATAAGTTTCAAAAATCGCTTCCATATCCATTTGCAGAGACGGGTCGTCAAAAGACAGGTAAAGAATGTCAAATGGGTCTTTTTTTTCTTTTAAAAGAGAGTCAATGGTTTGATAAAGCAAAGTTGATTTTCCTGTCCGCCTTGGTCCTTTGATGACAATGATTCTGTCTAATGTTCTGCAATAATTTTTAATTCGCTCCAAGACGGGCTTTTCAAAATCCTGCAGAAGTTCTTGGGGCATTTTCTTTTCTCTCCACCACGGGTTGTGAAAAAATAATTTTTTTTCTAATATCTTTTTATCCATTGTTTATGATTTATGCGCGACATAATTTGTTGCCACTTTGTATGGTATAGCATATAAAAAATACGAGAATTTGTCAAGTATAGTATCACTTTGTAATGAATTTCAAACCCTCGCCTCTCCCGTCCTTTCAATCTTTCTTTGTCATTGCGAGCCCGAGCCGAAGCGAGGGCGAAGCAATCTCGTGATATACTGCGAGATTGCTTCGCCCGCCTATCGGCTCGCTCGCAATGACACTTACTGACTCGCGTCCTGATTTAATCTAAATATCATCGTCAAATCAAATATGTCGCCCTGAAAATCATTGCCGGCAGTTTCGGAAAATTTGACACCCATTTTAAAGGAGAACGGTGGACTATTCTGGACAGCGGGAAGATTATCAAGTTTATCGTTTTTCAAATCATAAAAACTGATTTTCCCGTCTCCGTTTTTGTCCTCAATTTTCCAGTCATTGCTTTGGCCTAAATTAGTTCCGGCGCAAACCCCGCTTGTGTAGTTATAACCGCTCCATTTAATGCCTGTTAAACAATCAATACAAACAATGTCGTGATAAACGCATCTGGTAATCAGCATCTCCTTTGCCATTTTATCAGGGTCTAAGTTAGTATTTGGGTCGGTATCCGATTCTGTTTGCGGACTTTCTTCAATCACATTGTAATTACAGGTTATTTCTGTATGGTCTGCTTCAATACTGCCGATTTCTTTAGCTAACCGTACTTCCTCTAGTCCAAACGTTTTCTCGTCTCCCGGTTTCATATCTGTAGCTATCCAAGTAGCCGTTACTCCATTACCAAAACCTTCGTTATTAACTGCTATGATGCTACAGAGCATCATAGCAGTTAACTTTTTTTACATTTTTCACATTATCAATAACATTATCAATAACATTATCAATATCGGGCATGCCAAACGTTTCAAGCGTTTTTTTCTACAAAATTATTTTTTAACATTTTTTTCAGAGATTAAATTGAATAGTAAAAATTGTAAAGGATACTTTTGCTTCATCCAGCTAAAACTATAAGGAACGCTCTTATTCGCTTTGGGGAATTTAGAAAAACGCCGATCCAACTCTTTTTGAAAACCGCTAACCGCTTTTTCGTAACCGCCAAATCCAGCCGTAAGCCACCCCTGAACTTTATTCACCGTATCCATTCCGACTTTTAAATCGGCAATAATTTTACGATAGGACTGCCCTTCCAGTAATCGTCTGGCGATTTCAATACGCCGCGCCAGCATTATCGCTTCGCTTTGGCTTAACAAATCTTTTAAAAAACTTTTCACTTCATCTCGTGTTTCCAATTGCGCGATGGATGTCCAAAGCAAATCTAAATATTTCATTTTAGAATCTGAATCTACATGGCGAGCGTTAACTCTGCTCATAATTTTATTTCTAATTTAATAATTAAATGCCTTTATAAAACAACTGCTATGATGCTCTAAAGCATCATAGCATGGGACAAAAAACGAAACAATAGCATGGTTTCCGTTCAATTCCGTTCAATTAAGAATCTGCCGCAACAATAATTCATTGCTTGCCACTTGACTTATTTTTCGGTATAATATCCTTAAATTGTAATTCAGCAATTTTTCGCAATTATTCGCTTGATATTCGCAATAATTCGCTTCTATTTTTATGCCATATAATTATCTTTTCGCGATTATTTTGGGAGTCCTGCCCAGCGTTATCTGGCTCGCTTTTTATTTACGGAAAGACATTCACCCCGAACCGAGAAAATGGCTCTTTTTGATATTTCTGGCCGGAATGGCTATCGCGCCTTTTGTAGTCGCCATTGAGTGGCAAGTTATCGGTTTTTTTAATTTTTTAAATTCAAACTCGCCCGTTTTTTTTAATTCTTTCGCGAAAAATCTCGCGATTGTTTTTATCGGCATAGCGGCGGTTGAAGAGTTTTCCAAATATCTGGTGGTGCGCTTCGCGATGAAGAAAAATCCGGTTTTTGACGAACCGGCCGACGCGATGATTTATATGATTGTATCGGCGCTGGGATTCGCGGCCGTTGAAAATATCATAGTAATGCACTCTTTCGCTCCCCTTCTTTTATTTAACCTCAGCCAGCCGCTTTCAACACTCGCGATCCGCTTTATCGGAGCCACTTTTCTCCATACCTTGTCCTCAGCCATTATCGGCTTTTATTACGCTCTTTCGCTTACAAGAATGACCAGCCATTCAAGAACCCACCGAAAATATTTAATGGTTCAGGGCTTTATTATTGCCACGCTTTTACATGGCGCTTTTAATTATTTTATAATCGTTTTAAAAGAACCCCTGGCCATATATTTCAGCATTCCCCTTTTAATTGTCGCGATTTATGTGATGAAAGAATTCAAAATCCTCCAAAGAATTTCGCTGAAAAGATTCAATAATTAAATCATACTAACATTTAAGCAAGCAATCATTTTGAATTTCTTTTTGTTAAGTTGTTAAGTTGAATTACTATGACTCTAAAAATAAGGCGAATTTTGTTTGTTTTTTGCGCGGTTTTATTTTTCATTGCCGCTCCAACTATTATTTTATACACTGCGGGCTTCCGCTATAGCGCCGAGGCGAAAAAAATCATTCAAACCGGAATAATTTATCTTACCATCAAGCCGCCCGAAGGAATAAAAATCTTTGCCGACGGAAAAGAGGTAAAGGAAAATTTAATCACTCGCGGCATGATTAATAAAGACTATATCCTGAACAACTTGATTCCAAAAAGTTATAATGTAAAAATCAGCAAAGAAGGATTTTGGACTTGGGAAAAAAACTTAGCGGTATCCAAGGGGCTGATTACCTACGCGGAGCCGCTTTTATTGCCGCTTAACCCCAAAAATGACCTGCTTATCACCGATTATATCGGCGCGTGGTCCGCTTCTCCGGATTTTACCAAAATTTCTTATCTTTCGTATAACGGCGAAAAAGTTTTGGTTGTTGTCAAAAACTTTATTTCCGGCAAAACGCAGGAGAAACCGCTTGAACAGCCCTTGGACTTAACGGAAGGCGCAAATATCCTATGGTCGCCGGATTCACAGAACTTTGCCATAATTTTTCCAAAGAGTCCGCGCCATATTATCTTCGGTTTGGAGAAAAATGAAATAATGAATTTAACCGAATTAACATTGAGCGAGGACTTGGTCCGCGGCGCGTGGAACGAAAAAAGTGATTCGTTTGTATATTTTTCCGGGAAAAGCGAACTTTACGCGCTCAAACCAAGGGGCTCGGAGGCCGGCCGTAAAATCGCGGATAACGCGGCCGGGTTCGGGTTGCTGAACAACGATGTTTATTATCTGAATTCCGCCAATTCGTTCATTTATAAAACTTCGCTTGATAATCCCGAAAGCAAAGAGCAGGTCTCTTTCGCGCCAGTATCCGCAAATATTAATGGTTCGACTTGGTTCGATTTTACTGGTTCGATTTCGCTCACCACAAGTCACCACAAGTCGCTCACCATTAACCCTGAGCTTGTCGAATGGGTTAAAGGAGAAGCGGAAATATTAATTTCCCGACAAGGACGACTCGCGGTTGTAACCGGCGAGAAAAAACTTTTTATACTGGATGAAAGCGGCATCCCCGCCTACTTAAACAGCGGCGTTGAAACGATTATATTTTCCCAAAACGGCCAGGACTTGCTTTATAATTCTGATTTTGAAATATTCGCGTATTCTCTGAAAAATAGCTCTCGCCAGCTTATCACCCGCCTTTCGCAAAAAGTAAAAAATGTCGCGTGGTGCAAAGATTACAATCACATATGGCTTAGGCGGGGAAATATTTTGAAGAATATAGAGCTTGACCCGCGGTCCGGTCGTAATGTTTATGATTTCTTGAGCTTCACCTCGGAGCCAAAGCAAATTATTTATGATAATATTTCAAATGCCGTTTATTATGACCAGACAGACGGGAACAAAATGTCAATTTATCGCGTAAAGGCGGAATAACAAAACACTCCAGAATTAAACACTCAAAAACAAATATCCCATATAACATTAAAATACTTGCTCAAAGCAAGTATTTTAATGTTTTCGTAAAACAGTACAGTATGGTAGATTTACCTCTTCTGCCACTGCGGCGCGCGCCTGGCTTTCTTGAGGCCGGGTTTTTTCCGCTCTTTTTTGCGCGGATCTCGGGTAAGAAATCCTGCGCGCTTCAGCGGCTTTTTAAATAGGGGGTTAATCGCAATAAGCGTCCTCGCGACGCCTAGGCGCACTGCTTCCGCCTGCGCGGCAATTCCGCCCCCTCTGGTTAAAGCGGTGATTTTAAAGCGATTCTGCAAATTTAGGGTGTTAAGCGGGGAAACAGACGTTTCCTGCAGTTTTTTCAAAGGAAAATACGTCAAATAATCTTTTTTATTAACCGTCAAATCACAGGGTTTTTCCGCGCCTCTCTTCTGCGGGTAAAGCCGGACGCTGGCGGTGGCGGACTTGCGCCGGCCGATGCCTGAAAAAAATTTTTCGCTTTTTGCCGCCTGAATTACGCCTGTTGCTTTTTTAGCCGCCTGCTCCAAATTGTCGTTTTTTTTGATCGTCTTCATTTTTGAAATTTATCTTTATAGGGTTGCTTTTCATCCCTGAATAATTTCAGCCGCTTAATTTTTTTATCCCTTAATTTATTCTTCGCCAGCATTCCCCAAACCGCGTTTTTCAGCACTTGTCCGGAATCCTTTTTAAATAAATCCTTATATGGAATCCTGCTCAATCCGCCCGGATAGCCGGAAAAATGGAAATAAATTTTTTGGTCGGCCTTTTTACCGCTGATTTTAAGACCATTGGTATTTATAACCACGACATAATCGCCGGCGTCAATATGGGGGGTGAATGCGACTTTTTGCTTGCCCATCAATAATCGCGCGATTTTTGTCGCGATTCTACCCACATATTGGCCGCTTGCGTCAATAAGGTGCCAATTTCTTTCAGTTTCTTTTGTTTCTCTCGCAACCATATAACTTGGGGTTATTTTGTTATGTTCGCCTGAACGCCTTGCGGCGGATTTATCAATTCCACCACGGCCATTTCCGCTTTATCGTGGTGGCGCCGGCCGATTTTAATTATCCTGGTGTATCCTCCGATTCTTGAAGCGTATCTTGGCGCAATTTCCGAAAATATTTTTTTTACCGCCGGCTTGGGCAGGAAGCGCAGAAGATACCTCTCGCTTGCCAAATTCTTTACTTTCGCTTTGCTTATTAATCTTTCCACGTGCGGAGCCAGCGCGCGCGCTTTTGCCTTAGTGGTGATGATTTTTTCCGCCAAAATCAAAGAGCCGCTCATGCTTTTCAGTAATGATTTTCTCGCGGCCGCATTCCTGTCAAGCTTTTTGATTTTTTTAAGATGCCTCATGTTCCGATATCAATTAAGCAATTAAGCAATTAAGCAATTAAGCAATTAAGCAGTGTTAAGTTGTTAAGTTGTTAAGTTGTTAAGTTGTTAAGTTGTTAAGTTGTTAAGTTGTTAAGTTGTTAAGTTGTTAAATTGTTAAATTGTTAAATTGTTAAATTGTTAAGTTGTTAAGTTGTTTATTTGTTAAATTGTTAAATTGTTAAATTGTTAAATTGTTAAATTGTTAAATTGTTAAATTGTTAAATTGTTAAATTGTTAAATTGTTAAATTGGATTTCACTGCTTTAGCGTCATTCCCAATTTGCCTAATTCTTTTCTAACCTCTTTTAGCGATGCTTTGCCCATCTTAGGAAGCGATAAAAGTTCATTTTCCGTTTTTTTGACAATCGCGCCAACGGTTTTAAGCTTATTTTCTTCTAAAATGGCGCGAATTCTATTTGAAAATTTCAATTCATCAATGGACTTGCCCAGAAAGGACTCGGATGGAATCGCCGCCGCTTTTTTCTCTTTTGCTTCTGGCGGCGCGGGTTTCTCGGTGGCGGTTTCTTTTTCTTTTTCGGACGATTTTACGGCCGCGAATTGTTCAATCAGTATCTGCGCCGCCCGCCTCAGCGCTTCCTCGGGTTCAATACTGCCATCGGTCTCAATTTCAAAAATTATTTTATTGTAGTCGGTGCGCTGGCCGACGCGGACATTTTCAATTTCGTAGCCGACTTTCCGTATCGGCGAAAAAATAGCGTCTATCGTGATAACCCCGATTTCTTTCTTATTCCTGTCCCGCTGCTCAACGGGCGCGTATCCCAGCCCTTTTTCAATTGTTAGTTCCATATCAAGTTCCGCGTTTTTCCGCGTAAGGGTTGCAATATGAGCGTCTTTATTTATAACTTCGGCTCGGCTATTGGTTTCAATATTTCCAGCAGTTGCCTCCTTTTCTCCTTTTACCAAAAGTCTCGCCTTAACCGGTTCGTTGCCGTAAAACTTGAACCGCAGCTGCTTTAGATTCAGAATTATTTCCACTAAGTCTTCCTTGACGCCCTCTATTGTGGAAAATTCATGCGGCGCGTTTTTGATTTTAACCGAGGTAATCGCCGCGCCGGGCAAACTTGAAAGCATAGCCCTGCGCAAAGCGTTGGCTAAAGTTATGCCGTATCCCGGGTAACAGTCGTTTATTTCAATAACCGCCGAATTTTCTTTTTTATCAATTAATTTTATGGGCTTGGGAAAAGAAATATTTTTCATTTTTTAGTATATAAAATGATTAATTATTAGCGGGAGTAATATTCAATCACGGATCTGATATCGGAAACCGATCCGATTTCTTTGAGCACCGGTGAAGCTGTTACTTTAATCGCGAACTTTTCTTTGTCCGCGGATAGCCAGCTGGGCGCCTGAAATTTTTTAAAACTTTCGGAGACATTTTTGAAATAATTCTTTTTTTTATGGCTTTCTTTTATACTTATGATATTGCCTTGTTTTACGCGATAGGAAGGTATGTTCACACTCTTGCCGTTAACCATAAAATGATTATGACTTACCAGCATGCGAGCTTCCGCTCTTGATGAGGCAATGCCCGCGCGATAAATCACATTATCAAGCCGATTTTCCAATATGCCAAGCAAAATTTCCGCAGTATTCCCTTTTTGAGTAATGGCTTCGTCCAAATATTTTACAAACTGCCGCTCCAGTATGCCGTAAGCGCGGCGGATTTTTTGCTTCTCCTTAAGCTCTGCGCCATATTCAGTCAGCCGCATAAAGCCGGTCTTCCCTTTTTGTCCGGGAGGATAAGCGCGCCGTGAAACCGCGCATTTTGCCGAATAGCAGCGCTCGCCTTTCAAAAAAAGCTTTTCGCCCGCTCTTCGGCAAATTCTGCATTTTGCGTCATGATATACTGCCATAAAATCTATTTAAAGTTATTTCTAACTAATATTTTGACCTTCCATTAAAATTAGATTAATCAATCATTGGTAGTTTTCAAAATCCCAAATTACAAACACCAAATCCCAAACAAATCCCAAATCTCAATTTCCAAAATCAAAAACATTTTTATTTGTTTGAAATTTTGCATTCGGAATTTATTTGGAGCTTGGGATTTGTAATTTGGTGCTTCCAAATTTTGGCGATATTGCCAAAATTTGGTTACACTCTCCTCGGTTTCGGCGGACGGCATCCGTTATGCGGCACTGGCGTCATGTCTTTTATGGAGTTAATTGCCAGTCCCTGCTGCGCCAAAGAGCGCAACGCTGAATCCCTGCCCAGACCGATCCCTTTTATAAAAACATTAACATCTTTAATTCCGGTCTTTTTCACCTTTTCAACCACGTTTCTCACTATTAAAGAAGCGGCGTAAGGGGTTGATTTTTTGGTGCCTCTAAAGCCGATTGAACCGGCGCTTGACCAAGCCAGCACTTTTCCTTTGTCGTCGGTAAGGGTGACAATCGTATTGTTGTAGGTGGACTGGATATACGCTCTTCCCATGGTGATTGATTTTTTTGAGGTCTTTGCCGCGGCAGGAGATTTGACAGATAAAACTTTTTGCCTTACTTCATCGCTTTCCGCCACCGTGGCCGCGATTGTTGATGTTCTTTTTTTTCCCATAGTAGTATTGGATTAAACTACAAATCACAAATCTCAAATTTCAAATTCTAAACAATTTGGAATTTTGCATTTTAAATATTGTTACTTATTTGGAATTTGGATATTGGGTTTTGGAATTTGCTTAAAATCGGATTACCGATTTTAAGCTTTTATGTTTTATTCAGCCCTTTTATCCTGCCGCTGCCGGCGGTGCGTCTCACATTTCCGCGAACGGTGCGGGAATTGGTTTTAGTCCTTTGTCCGCGAACCGTCAAATGCTTGGCGTGGCGGATTCCGCGATAGGCGCCGACATCTTTCAGCCGCTTAATGTTAAACATTATCGCGCGCCTCAATTCTCCTTCAACTTTGTATTCTTTTTCTATAATCTGCCGCAGGCGGTTAATTTCCTCCGCAGACAAACTGTTTGCGCGCTTGCTTCCGTCAACTTGAGCTTGATTTAAAATTTTGCAAGCCAAAGAATGTCCGACGCCGTAAATATACGGCAGGGCAAATTCAATTTTTTTATTGTCCGGGATATTCACCCCCGCGATTCTTGCCATAAGCTTACTGTTTAGTTATAAATTATTCATCAACTAAGATATTACTTCTAACTAGGGTTTATCTAAAGCCGATTTTCTGAAATCCCAAATCACAATCCCGAGTGGTTCGATAAACTCACCATAAATACTCGGGACAAATCCCAAACAAATTACAAATCTCAATTTTTAAATCCCAAAATATTTTTGTTAGTTTGGAATTTTGAATTTGGAATTTATTTGGAGCTTGGAATTTGTAATTTGGTGCTTCCAATTTTTGGCATATGCCAAAAATTGGCTATCCTTGCCTTTGTTTATGCTTCGGATTGGAACAAATCACAAAAAGTTTTCCTTTTCGCCTGACAATCTTGCATTTTATGCACATTTTTTTAATTGATGGACGAACTTTCATATGAAAATTAAAAATTATTGCTCGGAAATCAAAAAACTATAAGCGCCTTGTGATTCTACCCCTTGTCTTGTCGTAAGGGCTCATTTCCACGCTTACTTTGTCTCCGGCGGAAATCTTTATGGAATACATCCGCATTTTGCCTGACAGATGCCCGATGATTTCTTCGCCCGTACCCAGTTTTATCCTAAAAGTCGCGCTGGGCAGCGATTCCAAAACCACCCCTTCTGCCTGAATTAACCCTTTTTCCATAAAATAAATATACCCACGCTTTTTACTTACGCGTTGGTGTATTAATAATTATAATTATACCAGCATTATATTTATTGTCAACCCCGTTAGAAGTCGTGATTTGCTTTTATTATTGAGAATGACATAAGGCGTAAGCCGCATTCGCTTGAAAACCGTGGAAAATATAAAGATTAAATTTGGACTTCTAACGGGGTCAACCCCGTTAGAAGTCTTAAAATTATTCCCATTATTTAAGAATGTCGTGAGGCGAAAGTCCCGTTAGAAAATTTATGGAAGTATATATTTTAAATAAAAATAACTATTTGTTTAGGTATCATTTATTTGGCTTCGAATATTTACAAATTTTCTAACGGGACGAAAGCCGCTTCCGCTTGAAAACCTTGGAAAATATCAAGATAAAGTTCGAACTTCTAACGGGGTCAACCCCGTTAGAAGTCTTAAAATTATTTTCGCTGTTTAAGAATGTCTTAAGGCGAAGCCGCTTCCGCTTGAAAACCTTGGAAAATATCAAGATAAAGTTCGAACTTCTAACGGGGTCAACCCTTATTAATTTGAACTGTAAAATTATTCTACCTGTTATTATTAGAAGTGTCAAGAATAATAGTGATATTCTTATCAATCAGCGGGACCCTCTTGACCCAGAGCGGCCAAAACGATACCTCAATTTTACTTAATTCCGAGCTCTTGCTTTTTAAATAACTGTTGATTTGCTCCGCGGTCTTGCCACTCAAAGCGCTTTTTAAATCCTGCTCGTCAACGGGTTTGTAGCTATTCGCCTGATAGCGAAGACCTATTTTTATTTTGTCCGGACCCAAAACCGAAACATCGCCATAATCAATCTTCGGATTTAAAATTACCAAACTACTCTTTTTCTCTCCCGCGGCATTGCTCCCGTTTTTGATAATATCGTCAATGATTGACTGAACATCTTTGGGATTAAATAAAAAAGCGACACCGGCCATTTTTAAGCTCGCCTTGAATTTATTCGCCGGCTGGTCAATTTTCGCGCTGGCAGAAAAATCTTCGGCGATAAAACTTATTGTCTTATCAAGTAAAACCAAGTCCGCGGGCTTTTTTTCCAGTAATTGCGCGGATATTTCCTGCTTAATTTCCGATTCCAGAAATTCTTTAGCCTTCTGCAAATCAGAACTCGCGACAACCGTGGTTAATCCGCTCGCGCCGCCGGCGGTCGGAGCGAAGGACTTCGCGTAAATTTTTCCGTATTTCGGACTGCCGGATAATCCGGGCAGAGAAAAATCGTCGGCGGGGATATTATAATCCGGTCCCAGCTCCCATGCCGCGACAGGAACCTCAGTGCTGCCAGGAATGTCTTTCCCGTCCTCCCTTGTAAATCCGGGGATGGAGATTGTCTTGTTTATTTTAAATAATTTGCCGCTATTGCTCAAAAAGCGGGTGCCGGAAACTAATGCCTGCGGAGACGACGACCATTCGTTATAGACCGTTATAATCCCTGTGGCGCGGCTTTCTATTTTTTTACTGCCGGTGGCGTTGAATTCGCGGCTCTTTTCTGTCTCGCCTGTAATTACAGTGGCTGGAACTTGTTTGCTTGAAATTTCCGCAGAGGAAATATTTTTATTTAAAATAAAATCAATACTGATATTTAGCGGGGCGACTCGGGGCGAGACCGTGATTTTCGCGCTCGGAAGCAGAAAAAACAATGCTCCGCCGGCAACTAAAGCGGCGGCTGCAATAAACGCCCAAAATATGTTTTTATTGGCGGCGGAAATGCGAAACTGCCCCGCTTTATCATATAATCCTTCTGCTTCTGGAAAAATTTTTTTTTCGCCAAAAATAATTGAATCAACCGGCTTTAGTCCGGAGCTCGCGCCATTGGCGAAAATTTTTTTAAGCGCGTTTGTTTTATCGGGTAGAGTCCTAATTTTAATTTCCGCGTTTTGCGCCAGTATTTTTATCGCTTCGTCATTGGTTGAAATCACCAGCTCTTTGCCGAGCCCAGCCGCAAACTTTTTGAGCAGTTTCAAATTTACAACGCTTAAAAGCGGGCTTGCTTCGGAAAACGCGACTAAAATAATTTCGCGCGCCGAACTATTTTTAATTTTTTCAACAACCGCGCTTTCGCCGTCGTCTTCGGTCAAATAAATTGTTTCTGTTTCGTTTTTCATTTATGGTGAGTTTACTTGTGGTGAATTTGTTGAACCATCGAATCCATTGTGTTAATTATACCGCTTTTATAAATGATTGACAAATTAAAAATTGCTGCCAAGATATAAAAAGGAGGTGCCTTTTGTGATAAGAGATCAAAATGAGTTTGGAAGTATTATCGGCCCCATAGAACGCGGCATTGATGAACTCATAGAAAAAGCTGAAAATCCAGTAATAAAAAATATGGCTGCAAAAATGAAAAACCATATTTGTTTCATTAAAGAGCAAACACCATATTAACCAGCCCTAACGGACTGGTGTTTTTTTACTCCAATACCGCCTTAATTCTCCTTACGCCGGATGAACTTGCTTCCTCTTTTTGGATTTTAAATTTGCCTAAAATCCCTGTATTTGCCGCATGCGGGCCGCCGCAAATTTCGCGGGAAAATATTCCGGTTTTTTCGTCGCCGATGGCATAAACCTTCACCCGCTCGCCGTATTTTGTTTCAAAAATGCCCATCGCCCCTCGAATACCTCGGGGCGACCCTGAACTTGTTGAATGGGTCGCGCCGAGCCGTTTGGCGTCTTCCAGCGCCATTTCCGCAAAACTTACCGACAGATTTTTTTGTATCTGTTCGTTGACCAAGTCCTCAACTTTTTGAATTTGTTCTTTTGTCATTTTTTCCGGATGTGAAAAATCAAACCGCAGTCGCTCGGCAGTGATATTGCTCCCCCGCTGATAAATATGTTCGCCTAAAACTTTCCTTAAAGCCGCGAGCAAAAGATGCGTGGCAGTGTGATATTTCACTGCTTGTTCTCCTTGGTCGGACAAACCGCCTTTAAATTTTCCAGCCGCGGCAGTGCGGGAGAGTTCTTGATGCTTTCTTAACTCTTTTTGAAAACCGCTAATATCGACTAACCTACCCTGCTCTTTTGCTAATTCAAGGGTTAGTTCTATCGGAAAACCATAAGTTTGGTAAAGATTAAAAGCTACTTTTCCGCTTATTTGGGGTTCGGCATGTCCGGCAAAACTGCCTCTTTTTGGCAATGCTTCATCGGCAACACCAACCCACTCAATTTTTTTGAACTCACGCATACCTGCTTCTAAAGTTTTTTCAAATTTCCCTTCTTCTTTTTTAATTTCATTTAATATCTTGGTTTTGTTTCTATTCAAATCGGAATAATTTTCTTTATAAATATTTATAACAACTTCTATAAGCGGCGCAAGAAAGTTTTCCGGCATTTTTAACATCCTGCCATGCCTAATCGCCCGCCTTAATAACCGGCGCAAAATGTATCCGCGTTCGATGTTCGACGGCATAATGCCGTCAGAAATCATAAATACAGAAGCTCGCGTATGATCAGCAATAATTCTAATTGACTTAATTTCTTCTGTTTTTGATTTATGAGCTGTGGTTTTGGTTTTTGGTATTTGGTCTTTGATTTTGGCGACTATCGGCGCCAGTACATCCGTTTCGTACACACTGTCAAACCCATTCAAAATCGCCAAAGTCCTTTCCGTTCCCATTCCGGTATCTACATTTTTTTGCTTTAGCAATACATATTTTCCTCCGGCGGTTTTATTGTACTCCATAAAAACATCGTTCCAAATCTCAATAAACCTTCCGCAGTCGCAATTCGGGTGGCAAATCTTGCCAAAAGCCGGATTATGGGGTTTGTCTGTGTCGTAAAACATTTCGCTATTCGGTCCGCAAGGTCCAGTCATTCCGGCAGGCCCCCAGAAATTTTTTGATTTGTCGTATGTAAAAATACGGCCTCCGCCGGAAAGCGGGACATCAACTTTTGCGTCAATCCCGGATTTTTTGAAAAGTTCTGACCAGATTTTTATTGGTTCCTCGTCGCGCGGCGCGTCGCTGTCGCCTTCAAAAGCGCTTACAAATATCTTTTCTGGCGCCAAACCCAACCCCTCTTTTTTGTCCACGAGAAATTCCCAGCTCCAAGTTATGGCTTCGTTTTTAAAATAGCCGTCCAGCGACCAGTTTCCCAGCATTTCAAAAAATGTAAGGTGTCTGTTGTCGCCCACTTCTTCAATGTCGTCGGTGCGAATGCACTTTTGGACGTTTACAAGCCGCTTTCCCATTGGGTGCTTCTCACCCAATAAATACGGCACCAAAGAATGCATTCCGGCGGTAGTGAACAAGACCGTCGGGTCGTGTTCCGGCACCAAAGAGGCCGAAGGAATTTCTTTATGCCCCCTCTTTTTGAAAAATTCAATGTATTTTTTGCGCAAATCGCCGGAAGTCATCATTTTATGGTGAAGGATTTGAACTATGGCTGTACAAATTTCTTTTTTGGCTTAGAAGTTTCTGACTAAGTTCAAATTCCTGATTTTTAAAAACCTTCATCCGGCTTTCAGCCGACTCCAGATTGATTTTCGCTCTCATAAATTCCTGCTGATATTTCCTTGTCTGAATTTCCAACGCAGAAATTTCCCGCCGGATCTTGAGCAATTCCTCTTCGGTTTGCTGAATATCAATTTGCCTCCTGAATTTTGTCCTTGAATCGCTTTTTTCTTCCATAAAAATAAAAAGATATATTTATCAGCCACTGGCTAAACTATATTATATCTTTAATTAACAAAAATAACAATGATTCGGAAGTCCGACTTCCGAAATTACTTTTTGGACAAAATTAAAAGCACGTATGAGTGAAAATTCATTAGAGCTTTGCTTTTATTTGAATCTCACTTACGTGCCTCTTTTCCCCTTTTAAGGGATTCATGGGAGTTTCTGATGCCGCTATTGGCTACCTATAACTCCCTATCAGCTTTTCAGCTTTTCGCCTACTGTTTCGGTTTTCTGTGGATCAGTCGAAAGCCTGGTGCTGCTCAGTTACGTCCTTTGTTTCCGGGTGTTTTAAATGATGTTCTCGGGTCAATTTATCAATCCTCCTGAATGATAACTTCTTATGACCAATGCACAATTATTTTGTGCAACGGATCTCCGCAGAGATCCGACTTTTTCGCTACCACGATCTTATTTTTTCCGCCCCCTCGAGAGTATTCGGATTTTACTCTGTCATTTGAGAGCCGTTTGCTAATTTAGCATTCCTCCTCCTATAAGCCGCTACGCGACTTATTGTTTAGTATTTTAATCAAAACCATCAAAAAAGTCAAGTAAAGTTATCCACAGGGCAGTAGAAGTTTGGCTTATCCGCTGTTGGCGGATAAATTGCCAAAGGCGGCCAAACTTTCACTGCCCTGTCCACAGCCGATTATCCCTCCTCCCAACACTTCATTCCCTCGGTAAAAAATCACTGATTGGCCGGGGGTAATGGCTCGCTGAGGCCGGCTAAAAATAACTTCGTAATCATTGCCTTTGCCTTTTTTCCGCTTTACCCCCTTACCAAACCTTTTGGTGTGGGGGCTTACAATCGCTTTTTCCGGCTTGTGCCGGTAGCGAATCGTTGCCTGACATTTAAACGGCTTTAACGGCTTGTTTCCGCTTATCCAGTTAACATCGCAAACTAACAATTTTTTCCGCCAAAGCAGTTTGTCTTTAGGGTCAGAAGTCACGATAAGTTTATGGGTTTTATAATCCGTCCCAACCACATAATACGGCTTTCCGCCGCCGATACCCAAACCGTGGCGCTGGCCAATTGTAAAAAGCGGCAGGCCATCGTGAACGCCGATAATTTTTCCGCGGGTATCAATAATTTTTCCGGGCGTTAAGTCCATGTGCTTTTTAATGAATCTTTTCATGTCGTTGTCATAAATAAAACAAATCTCCTGGCTTTCCGGCCGGTCCCATGCTGCCAATTTCATTTTTTTTGCCATTTTCCTGACTTCTGATTTCAAATAATCGCCAATCGGAAACAAATAACGCGCCAATTGGCTCTGATTAATAGTGTACAAAAAATAACTCTGGTCTTTATTTTTGTCTTTCGCTTTTAATAAATGGCATTCATAAGTTTTGGTTTTTGGTTTTTGGTTTTTGGTTTCGCGCCAAAGGCGTGCATAGTGTCCGGTTGCCACAAAATCCGCGCCCATTTGCTCCGCTTTTTTGAGCAAAACCTTGAATTTTATTTCCTTATTGCAAACAACGCAGGGGTTGGGCGTGACGCCTTTTTTCAATTCCTTTAAAAAATAATCAACCACGGCTTTTTTAAATTCCTTGACCACATTAAGAGTGTAAAAGCGAATGCCGAGTTTTTTCGCGGCAAGCCGCGCCGAATGCGAAGCCGCGTGTTCCGCTCGCCTCGCTGCCGGTTGGCGGATTTTGGCGAAACGGGCCGGCTCTTCGGACCAAAAATGCATAAAAACGCCAGTAACATCAAAGCCCTGTTTTTTGAGCAAAACCGCGGCAACGGAGCTGTCAACTCCGCCGGACATGGCAATGATGACTTTTGGTTTTTTGAGTGTTTTTTCCATGATAAATAACTAAAAAACCGAAGGGTTGACAAAAAGGTAAAATACACGAAATCCAAATTTCAAAGCTCAAATATCCCCGAATAATCTTTCAGATTCAACGGGGCAGGCAAATCAATGACAAATGCTTTAATGTCAATTCAACTCAAGTTGTTAAACTCCTATTGGTTATTTGTCAGCCTTCGGCTGATCCGCCGCAGGCGGAGATTTTGGATTTGAATTGACATTTGGATTTTGACATTTGGATTTATTTTCCTGTGAACCAGTATCCGCATTTTTCCGGCGTAATCCATTCTTTCTCCGTCCGCGGATATTTCTGGCAATTTAAAAAGGCAAATCCTATCTTTCGCTTAATTATACAATAGCTTTTTCCACTCAGATCAGAGCGCAAAAAAACGCAATTCGTTGGCAAATGGCAACAGGCGCCGCAGTTTCGGCATTTTCCCCGCCTGTTTTTTGCTACCGGGAAAAATGCCATTATCGTCCGATAAAATTTGTTCGTAAAATTATTTCGCATTGTTAAAACTTTTCCTTCTCCCTCTTCCCCTTCCTAAATTCTCCTTTAAACCACGCCATCGGAGAAAGCGATTTTATTTTTTTAAAAATCAAGGCCGCCCTGTGTTTTTTGCTGACGGCGCTTTTTTTGTATTTATTGATTTCTTTTTCCAGTATCAGCTTCGCTTTGTCAATCGCCTGGTATAAATCCTGCGCTTCCGCTTCCGCTCTCAAAAGATGTTTGTCGGGAACAGAAAGATTGACTTCCGCGCGATAAATCGGTCCGCTTTTATGATGTTTCGTGGTGATTCCGATTTCAACACGGGCCACCAAAGATTCATTTATTGTTTCTTTTCCGCCTGCGTTCCTGCCTGTCGCGGGCAGGGATCCGCCGAAGGCGGAAAATTTTTCCAAACCCCCGATTTTTTGGTCAATATACCGCCGAATTTCTTCGGTTAACTCTAAATTTGTCCCCTTGATTAGAATTTTCATAATTGTTTAGAAATTAGAAATTAGAAATTAGAAATTTATTCTTCAGAATCCCACATACTGAATTTCTTCCTGAAGCTGTATTCCGAAATTCACGCGGACTTTTTGCTTGATTAAACTGACAAGCGTAATTACATCCGCCGCTTTCGCTTCTCCGGCGTTTAGGATAAAATTTCCGTGTTTTTCCGAAATCATCGCTCCTCCGATTTTTCTGCCGTGAAGCCCAAGCTCGTCAACAAGCCAGCCGGCAGGAATTTTGCCAGTCGCCCGGAATTTTTCCGCTTCGGGAAATTTCTTTGCCAGTTTTCCAAACGCTTTTTGGTTTTCCGCAATTGAAGGGTTTTTAAATACACTGCCGGCGCTCGGACCCAAAGGGTGGCGTTCTTTTCTTTTTTTAAGATACTCCCTGATTTGTCTTTTGCTTTTTTCCGGATCGCCTTTCGCAAGCCGCAGCGTTATTTTAATTATAATATAATTCTTGCGTTCTTTATCAACCCGATACTGATCAGCCTTTGGCTGAAAAATGCTACTCCGATAGCCAAACTCGCATCCGGAATTGCTCATTGCGCGTTGAACCAAAGCATCAGTATCAAAAATTTCAACCGATTCCGCGAATTCCGACATTGAGCGGCCAAACGCTCCGGCGTTTCCGACAATCGCGCCAGCCACGGTTCCGGGAATGCCTATCGCCCATTCTAATCCGGTAAGCCCTGCTTCAGCACAAACCATCACTAATTTATTAAGATTTACTCCTGCCCCGGCCTCAATGGCAGTATTTAGTATTTGGTATTTAGTATTTAGTATTTTGATCACCATGCCGTTGAATCCCTGGTCTGAAACCAAAACATTGCTGCCGTTGCCCAAAATATAAAAAGGGATTTCTTTGCTTTTGGCGATTTTTACCGCGTTTACAATTTCCTCCGTAGTCTTGGCAATATAAAAATATCTGGCCGGCCCGCCGATTTTAAAAGTGGTGTATTGAGCCAATGAAACATTTTCTTGAACGCCTTTTAATAAACTTTTTATATCCGCCATAATCGTATTTTATAATTATCGCATAATTTTGATGAAATTTCAATGAACTTGACACTGTGATGATTTAGTACTAAAATAATTCACAGGAGGTTAATAATGAACAAAAAAAAGAAAAATATAGACTTTGATCCAATAAAAGTAGGAAAAGCAGAGTTTGGGTGGTATAAATCCCATCATTTTGGAGATTATGATGGGGTTATTAGACAAATGACTCTTGTTTACCAGATGCTTTTCGGGTTAAAGCCCAAAATTGCCAGAGAAATTATGCTATTAAAAATAGCGGCGGCTAAAGAGCATGATTTAGCAGAAAAGGAAGGTATATCGAAAAATGAAAGCGATAAACATTGGAAAAAAGGAGAAGAGTTAATGATTGAGCATTTTAAAATGCTCAAGAAAGCGCTTTCGGAAGCCGAATAAATCGGCTTCTTTTTTTATCATTCATTCCTTACGTAATACCTTGCCATGGCATTTATTCTACGACAAAGCTAATGCTTCTTTTCTATTTTTATTCCTCTTCCACTTCTCCCAATGACTGCAGGGTAAAAAATTTGTGATACAATCCTTTTTTCTTTATTAATTCATTGTGCCTGCCGGATTCAACGATTATCCCCTTATCTAAAACCAAGATTTTGTCAGCATGCTGGATTGCACTCAAACGATGTATGATAACAAAAGTAGTTCGGCCTTTAATTAAACGCTTCAATGTCCAAGAAAGTTTTTCTTGCGTATAGCAATAAATTTACACCATTTTTAAAAATTTTTCAATTGTCTTCCTATTTTTTTCAATCATTCCCAAGTGTCCGCTCTTTGAAATTGAATATAGACTGTATTCCCTATCTTTAGGGTCCTTGGTTTCTTGAATAAACCGCAAACAAAAAGCTAACCCTCTTTCTATGATGCTGAATTTAATAGCATCTACTAAATATTTCTTCTCAAGTTTGGTTAATTTTCTTTTGTTTTGATAGCCACTTATTAAGGCCTGAAAATTTTTGTTGCTCCATTTTTTCCAATTATTGATAAAACACCAGCCACGGCAAGCTTCTCCTAAATCTAAAATAAGTTTTCCATAATAACTTCTGTCAAAATCTATAATCCCAATAATTTTATTTTTGCGCCAAAGAATATGTCTTTTACCTAAATCTTCATGAATAGTGCCTGAAGACAAATTTTTAGGAAAATTTAATAAGAAAATTTCTTTTTCAAATCTTTTTATAAATTCTTCTTTTTGCGCAAAATTACTTTTTAAAATTATTCCCTTATATTGTTTAAAAGTTTGTTTTGTTTCTTCTAAATCCCATATATGCTTTCTTTTGTTTTTTGTTTTATAATTTTGAATTAAATTATGAAACCAGCCAACAATCTCGCCAAATTTTTTTATTTCTCTCGCGGTCGGATTCAGTTTAGGATTTCCGTCAATAAATTCTCTAAGATACCCAAAATGCTTCTTATAAAATACTATTCTCTTTCCCATCTTTGATATTGCGGGTTTTGGCACTGGAAAGTTATTTTTAAGCAGATGATCAATAAGTTCTAATTCGGCAAGTATCTCATTTTCAGACCGCCACCTAAGACCTAAAGGAGAGAGACGAAGTAGGTACTTCTTTTTATTAGCGCTTATCACATGGGTAATATTTCCACTTGTGGCAAGTGGCTTAATTTTTTTAATTTGCCCTATGTCAAACTCACATAAAATCTTTTTTAAAGCGAGAAATAAAAATTTTTGTTTGATTAACATATGAAACACCTGAAAGTTGAGGATAAAAACCTCCAAATAATTTGTAAATCACTGATAAATTCCATATCTTGATAGTGGTTTTTTTATTTTGACGCCTTGCCCAAAACCTTATTGAAACTCCTTACTTTTCTTGCGGTCGCAAGAATTGTCAACCCCATTAGAAGTCATAAATTAATCTTACTATTAAGAATGGCATAAGGCGTAGCCGCTTCGCTCAACAACCTTGAAATTTCAAAGTTCATTTTTGGACTTCTACCGGGGTCAAGAGTTATAACTTTTAGGTTTTGAATTATAATTTTGACTTTTGACTTTTGACTTTTGGTTTTGAGTCATCGCGTCAGCGACGCGATAAATATCCCCTGCTCCCATTATCAGCAAAATATCGCCGGATTTAATTTTCTCATCAATTAATTTCCGAGTATCGCCCAAATTTTTAGCGTAAAAAATATTATCCGGCTGTAAAAAAATACCTTTATTGTCATTGCGAGCGACCGAAGGGAGCGCGGCAATCTCAAACTCCTGATTAATGCATAGAGATTGCTTTGTCGCTTTGCTCCTCGCAATGACAGTTTTAATATCCTCCACCATTTTCCGCGAACTAACATTTTTATCTTTTTTCTCTTCCCGGCCCGCTACATCAAAAATTTCCGCCAAAATCACCAAATCCGCGCTGTCAAAACTTTTCACAAAATCATTATAAAGCACTTTTGTGCGGTTATGCTGATGCGGCTGAAATGCTACCACAATGCGCCGGCCGGGATAAAACTGCCGTGCCGCTTCAATTGTCGCTTTTATTGCGGTCGGATGATGCGCGTAATCAGAAATTACTGTCGCATTCTTGCCTCGCCAAAGCTTCGCAGAAGCGGCGGCGGGTTTATAATTTCCCCTAATTTCAAACCTGCGCCAAGTGCCGCCGAAATTGTTCAAAGTCATCTTGATTTTTTCAACATGAATGCCAAAATATAATCCCGCCGTAATAGCTGCCAGAGTGTTATAAACATTGAATTTTCCGGGAATTTTTAACTCAAATTCGCCTAAATCCTTGCCATCATATTTTACTTTGAATTTAGTTTTCCTTGTTTCTATTTTAATATCATAACCCTTTACGTCATTATTCTTGCCAAAACCAAAAGACAGCGTATTGAATTTTGTTTGGAATTTGGGTTTTGTAATTTGGAATTTGTTTGGAATTTGGGTTTTGTAATTTGGAATTTTCTCATCGTCTCCATTAAAAATCAGTAAACCATCGGGGGGTAAATGATTTATAAATTGTTGAAACGCTTTTCTGTAGTCCTCAATGTCCTTATAATAATCCGTATGATCTAGCTCAATGTTGTTCAAAACAATAATTTTTGGCCAATATTCCAGAAATGCCCGCTCGTATTCGCACGCTTCAATAACAAAATGCTTTCCTTTGCCAATCCGCAGATTGCCGCCGAATTCCGGCACTTTGCTGCCAACTACGACGCTTGGGTCTAATCCTCCGGCTGCCAAAATCAAGCCGACAAGCGAAGCGGTTGTTGATTTTCCGTGCGTGCCGCAAACTGTGATTCCGTATCCCGAGTCCTCGGGATTAAAAATTTTCCCCAATGCTTCGGCGTATGTTAAAAGAGGGGTTTTCAGCTTTTTTGCTTTTACCAATTCTGAATTATCTTCTGAAATTGCCAAAGTATAAATTACCAATTCAATGTCTTTAGTTAAATTTTCCGCTTTTTGGCCGACGAAAATCTTTGCGCCCAATTCCTCCAGTTCGTCGGTAATTTCCGACTTATTTACATCCGAACCGCTTACAATTTTTCCGCGCGCCAGCATCAACTTGGCAACGGCGGATAATCCTATTCCGCCAATGCCGATAAAATGGATTTTCCCTGCCCTGAGCGGGTCGAACGGGTGGATTTTGTTTAAATCTATTTTTTTCATAGTTTCGTTTTCGACTGAAAATTTATGCTATAGCAAGAATTTTCAGTCAAGACATTATAAAATCATTTTCTCAGCCTCTTTTTTCGCTTTTTCCAATCCTTCAATTGCTTCTTTTTGGAGATTATGAGCTTGAAAATAATAAAGCTCTGTTTTTTCCGCTATTTTCTTTTGAATTTCCAAAGGCGGAAGTAATACAGGAATTGATAAATATTCTTCCATTATTAAATTCTTAATTCCCGTTGTCTGATTTTGCACATATTCCATATAACCAAGATTATAAATACTTTTAAGATATGCAAATAAATAGTAAGGCAGGCATTCTTGTTTATTTACTCTAAAGCATTGCAAAAAATTACTGAAACCAAAATTTTCATTATCATTTTCGAATATGGCAACTCTCCCCACTGGCTGTATCGGACTGCCGCCAGATTTTTCTATTAAAATATCGTCCTTTTTCAACTGAACTTTTTTAAATTTATCTTTTGTTATTAATCTTTGAGCAACATTTTCAAAATTCAAATTAAATTTATTATCAAAATTAGTTGCTTGGATTCTAACTTCTAACGCAACATTAAAATTCAAGATAAAATAAAGCTTTTAAGGGAATGGGATGAGTTTTTTGGCTTAACTGAATGATTTTTTGATCTCGTTTATGCTAAAATTGTATATTAAAGCGGCTAAAAGTGTTGCGTTAGATTCTGGAATCAAACTTGCAAAACATTAACCAAAATATAATCATTAGTATGGTCGGCAAATGTTGAATCTTCGCCCCACTCGCCAGCGATACTCTCCGCAATAATATCCGATAATTTTTTTGATTTATATTTAGATTTTCTAATAGCTTTTATTGTTTCTTTTGGCATTTCTAAATAGGCCTTAGGGTCAATTCGCCTGCCTTCTATTTCATCGCTCCAAACCGTAAAAAACATTTTATTTTTAACCTCCGGTATTTTAATCCCCAGCTCTTTCAAAACATAATCATCAATTGAATCCAAAATTTTCTTCGCATCCGCTTCTTTTTCTTGCTTTTTACTGTACGCCTTTTGCATTATTGAAACAATTTTGGATTGAGTTTCGGGGGAAGGAATGGGAATTGGAAGATTTCCTAAAATATCATTATTTACATATTTTATCGTGGCTTGCGTTGCATTTTGATCGATTAAACTCAAAAATGCATCCGAATTAAACCACAAATTAGCGTATTCAGGCAAAACCTCTTTTTTAAATCTCAACCGACTGACATTTTGATTAAAAATCGCTTTAACATCCAAATCAAAAACACCGCTTGCGCCGATTGTTCCGGCAATACAAATAAGGACATCGCCTTTTTGCAAATTCAAAGCAGAATATTTTTGATAAATTTCCGGTTTTACTGTCTTGGTATTTTTAAGCACAATATGATTATCTTTGATGTTTGTATTCCGAATAAAATAACAATCGCTTTCGCCAAAAGGATTTTCACTCTGTTTTGGAGTAGTGCCGCTTTTTATGGATTCAACTATGTCTTTTATTTTTTTAATGGCAAACTTGGATTTATTTATTTTTTCAACATAAACATTCGGCATCCAATAAAAACAATCCAAGCGAGAATTAACAATTTCATCGCTCCAAATGATGAAAATTTGGGGTATTTTTTTTACTTTTAACACAAATTTAAATAATATGTTTAAAATCTTTTTCAGTAAGTTTAGTATCTACCACTATTTGTTTGCGTAAAATAATCATACTACGAGCAATTTTATTTTTCTTCTCTTCCATTTCCTCATCATCCTTTGGCCAAAAAGAACTAAGCACATCTAAAACATTATTTATTTCCTCTATAATTTCATCTTCGGAATATAAAAACATCAATCTATAATTTTCGAGAAATCTATACTTCTTTTTTGCAATCTCTTCTGGAGTTAAATCAATGCCCTTATAGATAAAATCAATATTTTTCATTACTTCCCTATAAGCATCTTCTCTAATTTTAAACAACCTTTTTCTTTCTTGCTTTTCTTCTTCCCAAATATCTTTTTTCCATCCTATTATTATAGTAAGTAATGTAGATAAAAGACCTGAACTTATAATCGCTAATAAAATTATCGTTGTGTCCATATTTTTAATTCTTAATTTTTTAAAAATTTTCCAAACTTCTCATAAATTTCATTTAAACCATTTTAACTATAGCTTAATCACCGCCAAAAAATTATCCCCAAACTTGCTATTGACACTATTCACCGTATTTACTATACTTAAAACATCACGATGAGAGGGCTACCAAAGGGTTTTGTCCCGAGGGAATACCTCTCTTTTATTTTCTCAATTTTTCTTTGAATAACTGGATATTTGCTATAAAATAACTAAATTTTCTAAGCAAAGATGAAAAACGGATATTTGGCACTATTATTTTTAGCAACTTATTCTGCTTCACTAAATACTCAATTAAACAATAAAAATCGCCGTCTCCGGAAACAATGACGGCCTTTTGATAATTAGAATACTCAATCATTGCATGCAAAACCAATTCGGCGTCAACATTGCCCTTTACTCTAATTTTGCCATTTTCTTTTATTTCTAAAGTCGGCTTAAAAATACAAATATAACCAGCTTTTTGCAGTTCAGTATAAAGCATTTGATTGCCGGGAACAAAACCGATAAATAAATATGCTTTTTCAACTCCGTATTTATCTTTTAGAAATCGCCTTAACCTAAAAAAATCCAAATCCCAACCCCGGCTTTTAACGCCCAAATTCAAATTTTGGCTGTCAATAAACGCAAAATTATTTTCTTTTATCTTCATAAATTGTTTTTACCTTTAAACTTCTTAAACTCCTCATAAATCTCATCCAAATCATTTTTCGCGTCTTTTCTGCCGGTAGCATCATAGCCGATATGCTCGGCAATGGCCATAAAAATTGGATAGCGGCCCGATTCTTCGCTTTCGCTTTTTTTTCGGACAAAAACAAGCGATGATTTTACGCCGGCGCCAAAATGCGTAAAAGCGAATTGCGGCAAACTTACCACCGCCAAAATCCGGCAGCGCTCCATTAAAAAATCGCGAACCGGCTGCAAGCTGGAATTTGTCAAAATTCCGTCCGGCAAGACAATCGCCATTTTTCCCGTTCCGACTTTCAAAAATTCTATGCACCGCTCAATAAACAAAATTTCGGTTTTTTGATTATCCAGCGCCCTTTCTTTTCCTTTCTTGTCTTTTTTGCGGCCAAGCGCGAATTTTTCCAAATATGGATGCTCGCTCCGCTTTACATTGGCGCCAAAAGGCGGATTGGTAACAATGATGTCAAAACAATTTTTAGCGAAACCGCGATTTTTCTCGCGCATTTTTTCAATATTTTCCAAAGCGTCAAAACCGATAACATTGGTATGCCCGTCATCGTGAATAATCATATTCATTTTGGCAACGCGGGCGATTGAATCATTTATTTCAATACCGAAAAGATTATTTTGAGCGAAGTCGTGCCAAAAGCGATATTTTTCCGCCTCTTTATCGTTCCACATTTCAGTTTCAATCGCGCGCCGCGTATTGCCGGCAACGCAAATCGCAAATGGCGCTTTCAGCACCCTATCGTTGGCAATCGCCTGTTTAACCGCTTGCTCAAATTCCGCGTCCGAAATGCCGTCTTTTTTGCACTCAACAACGATATAGGGAATTTTCTTGTCGTCATTTTCATAAATAACGATATCCGCGTAATATTGAGGCGTACGGGACGGCATTTCAACTTCAAGCTCTATCCGCATAATCGGATAATTGTATTTTTCCAGCAAATCAAAATAATATTCAATCCTGACTTTTTCTTCCGGGTCGCGAAAATTATAAGTCTTCCCCAAAGCGCTATAAGTAACTTTGCTTTTATCTTTACTAATAAAAAAATAATTTTTCTCAAAACCTATTCTTGAAAAAATTTCTGAATCGGCTTTAATTATTTCCTTCTGCTTATTGTAAGTTATTTTACCCATAAATAATTTTTTTATTAAATAACAATTTCATTCTGACATAAAATAATAATCATAAATTTTCTCTTTAAATTATACCTCAATACTGACTTTTAATCAAAATAAAAAAACGGAACTTAACCCGCTCTTTTTCTACCTGAAGTTTTATTTTCCCAATTTTATAATTTCTTCCGCGATATTTTTTGCCGCGTCGGGCATTGCCAAGGCGCGCGCCGCGCGGATCATCTGCATCTGCTTTTCCTTATTTTCCAAGACCCCGAAAATCGTGTCATAAAGCAAATTCGGCGTAAGGTTTTCTTCTTCAAGCATTACCGCGGCTCCGCGGCTGGAAAAATAATAAGCGTTTTTTAACTGGTGGTCGCTTGCCGAAGTCGGCAAAGGAATTAAAATTGAAGGTTTGCCCACGCTAACAATCTCCGAAATGCTGTTTGCTCCCGCGCGGCTGACAATTATATCGCTTGCCGCGTACGCATCCCTGATATTTTCCCGAAGAAAAGGAACGACATGGTAATTTTCAAGGTGCGGCATTGACCAGCCGGCAATTTCTTCTCTGATTTCTTCGTAATTTTCAATTCCGCACTGGTGAATGATTTGCGCTTTCGCGATAATTCCTTGAACGGACTGGAGCAGAATCTCGTTTATCTTTTGCGAGCCCTGGCTGCCGCCGATGACAAAAATAACCGGCAGGCCGTTTTTTTTAAGGGAAAACTCCTCCCCTGCCTCTTCTTTATTCCCTTCAAGAATTTCTTTTCGGATAGGATTGCCTGTAAAAACTATTTTTTTAGGCGAAAAAAAAGCGCCTGCGGACTCATACGCTATGGCAACTTTATTCGCTAATTTTGAAGAAATGATATTTGCCAGTCCCGCGACAGAATCCGATTCGTGAATAATCACGGGTATCCGATAAACCCAGGCGGCGAAAACAACCGAAAAGGACGCGTATCCGCCTTTGGCAAAAACCGCGTCGGGCATAAACCAATAAACATGCCAAAGCGATTGAATAATTCCTATCGGAAAATTAATAAACTCCGTAATCGTTTTAACAGACCAATAGCGCCTTAGCTTGTACGCCCTGATTTTTTTTACAGGCATGCCAAAATTAATCACCGCTTCGTTAAAAAAGCTTTCAGGGCCTATGAATAAAAACTCGTGTTTTTCTCCAGTCGCGCTTAATAAAAGTTTTATTTGCTCCGCCACGGCGATAATCGGCATCAAGTGTCCGCCCGTGCCGCCGCCGGTAAATAATATTTTCATAGATTAAACTGTCATTATAGATTATATCAAATCCGCCCGAAATTTCAAAATCCAAAATATCAATATAGTTATCAGCAATTTTATAAAATACAATATTTTTAAATATTGCATTTTATTTTAAAATTGAAAATTGTATTCTGTCGGCAAATAATTTCAGTTCAAATATGGCAGTTTGATAAATCTAAAGACGCTTTCGGCGAATTCGATAAAGATAAACATTTTAATTTTTGTTGTGGACTCTGTCGGATTTGAACCGGCGACCTCCTCATTGTCCCGAAATTGTCTGCGAGCCGCCAAACGGCGGAGAGCAGATACAATTTCATGATCCCGTTATCTTCGCCATAATTTTGTGGACTTGAGCGGAATCGAACCGCTAACCTCCCGGATGCAAACCGGGTGCTCTGCCAATTGAGCTACAAGCCCGAAATCAACCCATAACTTATAACTAATAACCCTAAAGAATACTATTTTGTCATTAGTCATGAGTTATAAGTTATGTGTTATTTTTGGTGGGCGATAATGGATTCGAACCATTGACCTCGTCATTATCAGTGACGCGCTCTAACCGACTGAGCTAATCGCCCAAAAAACTTCTTTTATCTTACCAAAAAAATAATAAAAAAGCAAGCCGTTCCCCTTTTTTATCTTGTTAAAATATTAATCTGTTTCTACTGCACTAGAAATCGCATCTTTGACAAGATTGTTATTTACTGGTAAAATAAAATCATAATAATTTTAATAAAAACATGAGAAAAAATAAAAAAATTGTTTTATTGGTGTCCTTGCTTTCTATTATTTTGCTCGGAATTTTTGAGTACTCAGGAGTTGTTAATATTTTACCAGTTTCTAAATATCAAAAAAATACTGAACAAATAAATCTTCGAGGTATTTGCGAAGAGATTAAAGATAATCAATCAAAAAAACTTTGTTTTAGCGTTCAAGAAGAAAATGATTTTGAAAAAGGATTAGCTTTAATAAATAAAGAAAAAAAGTATTTTTCTAAAGATTATCCGTGGTATGATTTCCCTTTTTATTCTTCTCTTGATAATTATCACAATTTTCCAGGAGGAATGAAAGAAATGCTTACAGAAGGAAAAAAACACAATTCCGAAGAATGGTGCAGAAATGTTTATCTTTCCTATACTCCCTTAAAAGAAGATTATTATTTTTGTCGCGCTTTTTTAGAAAATCCTAATTTTTGTAGTAAAATATATTATCCAGTAGGACCATCAAAAGGCGTCTGCTACCAAGATGCCGCATTGATTTGGAAAGATTCTCTTTTATGTCAAAAAGCGGAAGATCAAGATTTTTGTTATCTTAGAATAGTTTTAAGTTATTTGGAAGATTCAAAAACTAAATAATAAACAAATAGGCGGGAGTTATGAAGTTTCATAACTCCCAATTTTTTAATTTTGACATGGGGCATTTAAATCCCATATCTTTGCTGGTTGTGGAAATTTTAATCCCACATCCACCCATCATAGAAGCTGATGGTTGTTACGCGACTTGTGGTATCAAATATCCAACAATGATATTGGATTTCTGTAGCCACATTCTCGCGGGAACGCCATTGGTATGGCCATGACTCACCTGTTTGATCTTCCCAAGAGTCGATTACCCAGCCAGAGATTGCCCAAGCGCCACTCCAGAAAAGCCCTGCACTGTCTCCATCCGAGGTTAGCAATATTCGAGCTCCGCCATTATTATAATTAAGCGGATCGCTCGGGCTTCCTACAGTAACATCTTGGATATAGTCACTAGCTGGATATGGCGGAGTTTCAGCACTAACCAGTGCCATTGTTGCTATTGCCATTACTGCCAACAGGCTTACCGCCACAACCATCTGAGCTATCTTTTTTATGTCCATTTTCTCACCTCTTCTTAATTTACTTGCTTCTAACTTCTCTAAAAACGGAAATGTTATTCCGTTTTTTCATTGTTATTAGAAACAGCAGAGAATTTTCCAAACTAATAAAAAACTCTGTGCTATTTCTAAGAAAAAAGCAAAAGCAACAAACAAAAACCGCGCTTTTTAACAAGCGCGATTTTTGTTTATCTAAAAAGAGCAGAGACCTTACCCCTCGAATAAACTCGGGGTAAATTACAGTCTTTTATGGTTGTCTTGAACCGATTTTGAAGGAATCGGCAAACCTTATAAATCCCGATTGCTCGGGACCGACCTAATGGTATACAACTAATAACTGATAACTTATAACTAATGACAAATTTGTTATTAGTTATTTGTTTTATGTTATAAGTTGATTCACCTTACTCCTTAGAAAGGAGGTGATCCATCCACAGGTTCTCCTACGGATGCCTTGTTACGACTTCGTCCCTGTCATCGAGCCTACCTTAGGACCCCCGCCATTGCTACGCAATGGAAATTCCAAATTACAATATCCAAATTCCAAATAAGCACCAAATTCCAATGACCAAATTTCAATCTTGACTGTTTTGAATTTTGGAAATTGTGATTTGGGATTTATTTGGGATTTGTGATTTGGTTATTGGAGCTTCCAATGCGGAGCATTGGTGGGGGCACTTCGGGTATTCCCGACTCCCTTGACGTGACGGGCGGTGAGTACAAGACCTGAGAACGTATTCACCCTGGCGAGGCTGATCCAGGATTACTAGCGATTCCATCTTCATGAGGGCGAGTTGCAGCCCCCAATCTGAACTGAGGGAAGTTTTGCTGGGATTGGCTCCACCTTGCGGTTTGGCAACCCTTTGTTCCTTCCCATTGTAACATGTGTGTGGCCCAAGGCGTCAGAGGGCCATGCTGATTTGACGTCATCCCCACCTTCCTCCCGGTTGACCCGGGCAGTCCCCTGTGACATATCTAACACAGAGCAGGGGTTGCGCTCGTTCCCGGACTTAACCGAACACCTCACGGCACGAGCTGACGACAACCATGCAGCGCCTGTCTTTCCGCTCCCTTGCGGGCACGGCCCGATTTCTCGGGCCTTCGGAAGATGTCAAGCCTTGGTAAGGTTCCTCGCTTGTCGTCGAATTAAACCACATGTTCCACCGCTTGTGCAGGTCCCCGTCTATTCCTTTGAGTTTTAGCCTTGCGGCCGTACTTCCCAGGCGGGATATTTAACGCGTTAGCTCCGCGACTAAAAGGGTCGATGCTCCTAATCGCTAATATCCATCGTTTACAGCGTGGACTACAAGGGTATCTAATCCTTTTTGCTCCCCACGCTTTCGTCTCTCAGCGTCAGCTATGCGCCAGTTGAATGCCTTCGCCTTTGGTGTTCCTTGTGATATCAACGCATTTCACTGCTACACCACAAGTTCCATCAACCTCTCGCAAGCTCTAGTCTAAACGTTTGAGATGCGATGACGAAGTTGAGCTTCGACATTTTACATCTCACTATTTAAACCGCCTACAGACGCTTTACGCCCAATGATTCCGGATAACGCTCGGGGTCTCTGTATTACCGCTCCTGCTGGCACAGAGTTAGGAACCCCTTATTCAATCGGTACTATCATCCTTGCGGATTTCTCCCGATTAAAAGTGGTTTACAATCCGAAGACCTTCTTCCCACACGCGGCGTCGCTTGTTCAGGCTTTCGCCCATTGACAAATATTCTCGGCTGCTGCCTCCCGTAGGAGTCTGGACCGTGTCTCAGTTCCAGTGTTGGGGAACACGCTCTCACGCCCCCTACCCGTCATAGCCTTGGTGGGCCGTTACCTCACCAACTAGCTGATAGGACATAGGCCATTCCTGAAGCGCATTTCTGCTTTACTGGTAATTGAATTTTATTTTCAAGCGCTTCAGGAAATCCAAAATTCCAAATCCCAAATCCCAAACAAATCATAAATATTCAAATCTCAAAATCCAAAATGGTTTGAAATTTTGAATTTAGAATTTTGAAATTGTTTAGAAATTAGAAATTAGAAATTAGAAATTCTAAAGTCTTGCAAACAAAGTTCAACTACCAGATTACGGAGAATTACCTGATCTTTCGACCAGCTATGCTCCTCTCCAGGGTATGTACCAGTGTGTTACTAACCCGTTCGCCGCTCGCCTCCGGCTCGAACAAATAACTTATGACAAACAACTAATAACAAATTTGTTTTTAATTCAATTTTGTTATCGGTTATGAGTTATCAGTTATAAGTTCGAGCTAAAAGCTCGCTCGACTTGCATGCCTTATCCACGCCGCCAGCGTTCATCCTGAGCTAGGATCAAACTCTTAATAAAATAACTAAATGACTAATAACTTATAACTAATAACAATTTTGTTATCCGTTATTTGTTTTAAGTTTTTAGTTAAAATCAAGACAACCATAAAAAACAATAATCTTAAGATTAATCTTTGCTCTGCACAAATGTTGGCAAATTTTTAAAAGAGCTTTCCATCATTTTTCTAAAAATGGAAGCGGAAAGCTATAAATAAATTTATTTTCGGCTTTCAGTTTCAACTCTTAGGTTGGCTAATCAGCTTAATTTGGTATTCGGTATAGCGAGCATCCGCCGAAGGCGGATCGCTAACCTTTATGAAATAATTTTGTTAGCAAAAACAAAAACTCAAAGTCTTTACAACTTTAGTTTTTTAAAGCTGAACTGTTATTTTGTAAGCTTTTTTATTTTTGCATTTTTAAGTCTCCATTCTTGTATTTTTGCGTGATTGCCGCTTAATAATACTTTTGGAGCTCGCCATCTTATTTTCCCGCTGGGAGAAAATATTTCGGGTCTCGTGTAATGCGGATATTCAGTATATCTTATTTTACTATCTTTATTATATATTGTAAAGCTTTCCTCTGTCAAGCTTTCAGACTTGCCTATTACATTTGGAATGTGCCGTGAAATACTGTCGATTACAATCATAGCAGGCAGTTCGCCGCCTGTCAAGACATAATCGCCGATGGAAATTTCTTCGTCGGCAATATACTTTGCCACCCTCTCGTCAACTCCTTCATACCGTCCACAAATAAATACTATTTGCTTGTATTTTGACAATCTTTTCGCGTCATTTTGGGTAAAGGTTTTTCCTTTGGCTGATAATAATATGACTCTTATTTTTCGGTTTTTAGTTCGCAGTTTTGGTTTTTGGTTTTTGGTTTTTGGTTTTTTCAAAGCGGTTACCGCTTTGAAAATGGGTTCAATCTTTAGCACCATTCCCGGTCCGCCGCCGAAAGGCCTATCATCAACTTGGCGATGCGCGCCTTCGGCGTAATCGCGTAAATCATGAACATTTATATCAATCAAATTTTTTGCCTGCGCCCGCGCCAAAATACTCTCACTGAAATATGAGTCAAAAATTCTCGGAAAAATTGTGATAATGTCAAAACGCATACTTTTTTAGTTTTCTTTTTCTTGTTCAAAAAATAAATCCTCCAACAGTTTCAATGTATCAGTCGGCTGTTTATCAAAATTAGAAAAATACACCTCTCCGGATTGTTCATTTTCAAGAATTACCTGAAATTTTTCACTTGTATTGTAAATACATTTTACTGCAAGAAAATGATTATGCCAAAGCACACCCTCTTTATTAAATCGCCTAGCAATCTCAACAATTTTTTTATTGGTAGTTTCTATCATTTTGTGGTTCATATTTTTATAATCATTAAAATTAAAAAATTTATTTTTTACTTCTTTGTTCTTGCCGTGAAATTAAAGGAATAATTTTTTACTTGGAAACCCCGTTTCCATGCAAAACCATCCTGTCGCCGTTCCATTTATAAATTTCTTGTTGTTTCTCTCCCCATTTGGTCCGATAAAAATTATAAACTATTTCTTCGATTCCATCATCATCTAAATCTTTAAATTCCGCCGTGTTTTCCACATCTTCTTTAGAAAACAGTAAATCAAATCCTTTTCCCGACCATTCATGCAAATACAATTTTCCAAATCCGGCGCTTCCGCCATATCCATATAATGCCGCGATATCTGTTTTTCCATTATTATTGAAATCTCCCATTTTCCGCCATTGCAGTTCTGAGCCATATTCGGATATCACCAAAAATGTCCCATCTTTTTTTATCATAACGATTTTAGTATCGCCAAAAGTATGCTTGATTGAAATATTGCTGATAATTATGATTTTTTCATTCTTTCCGTCTTTATCAACATCAATATCATTTTCTTTAATAATTGAATAATCTCTATATTTCTCGGACAATAAAAATTCTTTTTTTTCAAAAAACAAAAAATATGCCGCAAAAAATAAAACAACCGCAAGAATAATTATTCCAATTAACCAAGAAATTGAAATTTTACCGCTCTTGTTGGCATCGGTCTTGCATTCATTATTCATTTCAATCACCTCTTTAATAAACTGTTGCGTTTCTTCCGGAAGATTATTTAAATTCAATGGCCTATCGGCTATAACATTCCCCATGCCCCAATTCCATGCCGCTAAAGTTTTTTCTAAAAAATTTTCTTTGTTTTTATATTTCTTTTTAACTATCTGCCAATACAGAATTCCGGATTCAATTGACTGCCGTATATCCAATCTGTTGCTGAATTTTTTTCCGAATTTTTCATTGACATCCAAAATTGCAATTTCTCTTAACTGAAACAATCCTTGCGCGCCAACTCCAGAAACTGCGTAAGGAAAAAGTTTTGATTCTCGTTTTGCTATTGCCGACATCAGGCAGTCGTCTTCGTTTAGTTCTTTCGCTTTATTTAAAATCAACTTTTTTATTTCTTCTTTATTTTCACCTTCGATTTCCAATGCTTCGCAATAAATATATCCTGTTTTTCCTTGAAACTCTACTTTATGCCATCGATCAGAAAGTAAAAAAATACCTTTTTCGTTTGCCGGTCTTTCTCCTAAAACAGCTTTTTCTATAACATTAACTTGCGCTCCCTTATTTATTTCTTCAATTAACGCTTGAGATTTCTGATTTGGTTCTTCTCTTAAGACAGATTGCTCCCACACAACCGTTGCTTTTTCTTTGAAATATGATTTTTCCAAATCAATATTTAACATTATATTTTTTAACTCCGGCATTCTATCCGCCCAAAATTCAATATAATGCAGTCCTTTTGCCAGATTTAATTCTTGATTAAATTCTTTTTCTTGCCCGTTTAAAATCCTGCCGCACCAAAACCAATTTTTGTGGGATTTTTCTTTTTCATTTTTTTGGATATTGCCATCAATAATCAATTTAATATCATCGTCATCTTTCGGATAATTTTTTGCCGAAGCTTTAATATTTAAATTTTTAGCCGATAAATTTGCCAGCGCTATTGTCATCCATTGCCTGCGATTTCCGTCTTGAGCCGGATTGTTTTCTTTGGGAGAATAATCTATTTCTTCTTTATTATTAATTTTAAATAGAGCAATACTTTCTAAAATTGGATTTCGATCGGTTAAAAAATAAAGAGCATGATTGCCCTTATGGAGATTGATTATAAAAACGTTAGTTTTGGAAAGTCCCTTCAAATTATTTCCGTTCCATGCCGCCTCGCCGTCAAAAAGTCCTTTTTTGCCGTTTAATTTGGGAAATTCAATGCTGTCAATTTTTATTGCCAAATCGTCATCGTTGAAAAAAGACTTCAGCCCTTTCAAATTCTGCCGCCAGCTTTTGGCGCTGGCGATTATTTCTATAAAATACATTCCATCTTCCGAAATTTCAAAATTATAATTAAAATTATTTTTTATGGTTAGGTTTAAATTTTCTTTTTTAAGCAAGTTCATAAAGTTTTAAAATTATTTATCTATTTCTTCTCGCCGCGAAATTAAATGGGTAAAAATATTTTCTCCATAATTCGTCTGATGAAGAAAATTGATTGTCAAATAAAAACATCGCTTAAAAAAGCGCGCTTACGCGCTTTTTTTAAATTAATTTACTTTTGCCTTCAAGCGAGACTTGATAAATAGTTCTCTCTGCTCTTCGTTAGCCTTGTGCGCTGCTTCTTTTAAAACCTCTTTTTTCTCATTATCAGAGGTATGCAAAAAGAAGTCGGAAAACTTGCCCGATTTTTCTTTATATTTCGTTTTTCTAAAAAAATTTAAAAAGCTCATAGAATTTTATTTAATGTATCTTCAGTATAATACTCTTTAATATAATCGTCAATTCGTTCGTTGCCACTTTTTATTTTAATAATATTTTCAACCGTATTCTTCTCAAAATCTTTTTTAACAAAGAAAATCACAACTTTATCGCCAAATTCTTTCGAAATTTAATTTATAGTATCTTTTGCTCCCAAAAACTCTTTAATGAATGCCCCTTTAGGGATATTTCTGCCTTCAACAATCTCCCTTGCTTTGGTAAACATCCACGCCACTTCAGGCTTCTGATAAATATAAAAAATGAAAACCGGACGTCCTTTTGCCAGAGAACGATTTATATTTTGTAAGGCTTTACAGTAATTTGAAAATGTACCATCAAATACAAAGCTTTGTTTTTGATGTAAAACATGATCATGAGTTTTTTCAATAATTAAGGAAATTGCTCCTTGAAATAATTGCGAATTATTGCCTGTATATCCGGGAATAAAGCGCCGAATTTCATCGCCATCAATGCGAATAACACGGCGCTCGTTGTCATCTTCTAAAAGCTTAATTAAATTTTTTGAAAATTCCGTTTTTCCCGCCCCCGGCGAACCCGCCATAAATACGGAAATCGGAACACTATCCGGAGCGTACTTTGCAATACCTGTTAATTCTTTTGCTATGCGATTTTTATTCTTTTTGGCGAATTCTATCGCCGCCTCGCGAGTATTGTTATCAATCATATTTTAACTAATTTTTTATTTTTCTAATGCGTACAGGAAACATTATTATATGCCTTAAACTTTTATCAAATTTTCCCCTTTTACCGATTTTTCCTCGCCGCGAAATTAAAGGGGTGAAAATATTTTCTCCACAATTCATCGGATGACGAAAATTGATTATCAAATAAAAAATAATCAACTAGCGCCTCACGCAGGCGCAAGATTTCCTTTAAACGGGATTTATTTTTCGCGTCTTGAACCGTCAAATCCAAAAGTTCCAACGCTCTTTCAAACGCTCTATCGCTATAATCAAAATTATTTTTATTTTTCCACAAAATAGTCCGTTCAACTTCACTGCCAACATTTGCCAATTGTTCGGCAAAAGTCAGTTCAAGCCAGCGCCCTTGCGCTAATTGTTTGTGTTGATAATTCATTGGCTAACCTAACGACATCGCAAGTCGTTAATTTACTAACGACTTGCGATGTCGAAAATTTAAATTTCTCTTTCAATCAAATTATTAACAATTTCAATAATTATTTTTCGCGTATCAATATTTTCCACCCCCCTGCTTTTATTTCCCTGCGAAGGCCGCAGATTTATCATTGAGTCAAATTCAATCCAATTTTCGTCATTAGCCGCCGGGTAAATATTAATTCCCCATAAATTATCCTGCTTTGAGCCATTTTCAATTAAAAGCGCTTCTTCGTCAGCATGGAGTTCCCCGCCGATAACCATTATTTTCTTTTCAATATCCACTACCGCTTTAACTAAATCGCCAAACATAGCTTCGGCAATCTTTTCCAGTTCCTTAATTGAAATTTTGTCTTTGATTATTTTCATATTAGCTTTATCTTATCATAACTTCCATAAAAATCAAACAAACCAAAAGCCGCTTTTAAAGCGGCTTTTGTATCTTTAGGTAAAACGATTTTACAAAAGATTAAATTTACAAAGCGAGATCGCCGACAACGTCGCTCACGCTTTTGCCCCGGCTTTTTGCCTCTTCGGTTCTCGGGCCTCTTCCGCCCTCCGGCTCAACAATTTTAAGATTCAACCGCGCGTTATTTTTAACGCCGATTATCCTTAAAAGGGTGCGGATGGATTTTGCGGTAGAACCTTCCCGGCCGATAACATAACCCATATCTTCCGGATTGACTTTCAGGGTCAAAAGCACCCCTCTTTCGTCAAGAGTGCGTTCTACGACAACATCATCGGGGTGATTGACGATTGCCTTAACAACGATTTCCAAAAATTCCTGATCTTTTATTTCTACTTTGGTCATTTCAATATCTCCTTCAATATCTTCAAATTTTAGTGGTTACAACAAAAGCAATATTTCGACCTTTCGAGGAATAATTACCTCTACCGATACTGCTTATTTGACATTTTAAATTAAAAAAAATGATCTGTCAAATTTTAAGACTTGGCTGGTTCGGCTGTTTTTGCCCCGGCGGCCTCAGACGGTCGTGCGACGGCTTCAACCGGCTTTGCTTCGTTTTTTGCGGCTTCAATGTCGGGTTTTGCAACAGGCGCTGATTCTGCCGGAGCGCCTGCCTGTCCGACCCGCGCGCCAGCTGGCACGGCAAGCAAAGACTTTTTGCTTTTTGAAATTTTTACCTTAACTTTTGGCGCGTCAATTATTTTTGCCTCCGCCAAAATATTATGCACAGTTGGCGTCAGTTGCGCTCCTTTGCCTATCCAATTTTTGATTCTTTCGGCTTCAAGTTTGTGTTTTTTTTCTCCAGGGTTGTAAAAACCCAGATTCTCCAAATATTTTCCCGGTCGTCTTCCTTTCTCAATCAAAATCAGGCGAAAGGACGGCTTATGTTTTTTTCCGAATCTTAGTAATCGTATTTGCAACATAACAATATATTAATTTTCAATTTCTAATTTTTAATTTTTAATAAATTTCCAATTATTAATTTTTAAACTTTTTATTGCTTTGTTTAAAAATTGATTCATTTAAAATTTACTAGAAATTAGAAATTAATAATTAGAAATTTCAAATGTAATTTAGTAATCTTAATATTATCAGAATATCAAAAAAGTGTCAATAAAGAATATCAACTATAGCCATTTCTACTCCGCTCCGTCAAATTTCACCGAGATTATCTTGGAAACGCTTTCGTCGGTCATTGAGACCCCGAAAATCACCCGCGATTCGCGCATTATCGCGCGGTTGTGCGTAATAACGACAAATTGCGTCTGGGCGCTCAGTTGGTTTAAAATTTTGGCGATTTTTTGGGAGTTGCTTTCGTCTAAAGCCGCGTCTACCTCGTCCAAAATAACGAAAGGCGGCGGATTGCTTGAAATAATTGCGAAAAGTATCGCCACGGAAGTAAGCGCCCTTTCTCCTCCGCTCAGCATTTCCATATCTTTTATCTTTTTGCCCGGAATCAAAATCTTCACCGCGATGCCTTTCTCGCGCTTTTTGCTCTTTGCTGAAGTATCCTCGTCTTCCTCGTCTTTTTCACCGCCGTTTTTGTCTAAATCAAAAATTTCCAAACTCGCGCCTCCGCCTCCGAATATTTGGCGGAAATATTTATTAAATTCAAAATTGATTTTTTTAAAAATTGAGTTAAATTGCTCTTCAATTTTTTGGTCAAGCTGGTCAATTATTTTTTCAAGGTCGGCTATTGCCCGCTCCAAGTCTTCGGATTCTTTTGCCAGAAAAGCGTAGCGCTCGTCCGTCTCTTTGAATTCCTTGATTATCGCAGGATCAATGCCGCCGATTTGAACCATATCATATTTTAATCTGTCAATTTTTGATTTGATGTCTGCTTCATCAATATGGCGTATATTCAGTTTCTCTATTGATTCAATATCTATATTCGGAATATCTTTTTTAATTTCTAAAATCAAAACTTCCAGCCGCGTGTCAATTTTCGTCTTTTCTATCATCATTTGCTCTCTTTCTCCCTTAATCTTTCCCAGCGACAACTCGCAGAGATTTATTTTTTCCTGCAAGGAAAAAAAATCGCCGCGGCGCGATTTATCGTCAGCTGTTTCTTTTTTAATCTTCGCGCCGAGAATGCTTTTTTGGCTTTCCATTTCTGAAAAATCCGCTTTTATCTTAACTATTTCTTTTTCAAGCTCCTTTTCTGATCCGCCAGCCCGCTTCGCCGCTGCTTCCCGCCTAGACTCGGCGAGGCTGACAGCGAGGCGAGCTGGCGGATCGGAAATCGTTTTACCTTGACTGTTTTTTTTAATGGCCATTATTTTGCCGATGACAATCTCTTCAAGTAAATTTTTAATTTTCCGTTCAATGTTTTTTAGTTTATCCTTAGCCGCATCTATTGACGCTAAATTTGCCGTTTTTCCATCCAGCCCCGAAATCGCCGCTTGAATTTTTTGGTAAATATCGCTTATCCTGTCTCTGATATAGTCCGCGTTTATCGGCGACGGCTCTGTTTTTGCGCTTTCCTCTTCGCGCTTTTGCTTTTCTTTTTCCATCGCGAGCTTTGTTTCGCAAATTGCCAGTTTTCTGGTGCAGTCGTTTATTTTCGCCTGTATGTCTTCCATTTCGGCTTTCAGTTTTTCTTCCAAATCGTCAATTTTGAAGCTTTGGTTTTTTATCGCTTCCATTTTTTCCAGCCACCCGCCGAGTTCGTTTTCCGATTTTTTTAATCCGCTTTCAATCGCTTCAATGCGCGCGCGCAATCCATTTTTTTGCTCGGAAAATTTATTTAAATTGCAGGAGTACCACTGCTTTTGATTGTCTTCCAGTTGCTGTTTGACTATTTCAAATTTTTGCAGCTTGTTTGCCTGCCGCTTTAAAAACGCGAGTCGCGGAGAAATTTCCACCAGCAAATCCTTCACCCTTAATAAATTCTGGCTGGTCAAATCCAGCTTGCGCGCCGCTTCGTTTTTTTTGATTTTATACGGCTTAACTCCGGTAGCGTCTTCAAAAATAGAGCGCCTCTCCTCCGGCGAGGATTTTAGAATCGCGTCTGTCATACCCTGATTAACCACGCAATAGCTTTTTGGATTAATCCCCGCCCTTGCAAGCAATTCCAGAACATCTATCAGGCGCGCTTTTGAATCGTTGATAAAATATTCATTTTCCCCGCTTTTATAAACCCGCCTGCTGATAATAATTTCTTCAAAATCAATAAAAAAAAGGCGGTCGGAATTGTCAAGATAGAGAGAAACCGCGGCGCGCCCGAAAGAATGACCGCTGTGGCTTCCGACATAGATTAAATTTTCGCTTTTTTTCGCGCGCAGCGCTTTGATGCTCTGTTCGCCTATCGCCCAACGGACTGCATCCGCCACATTGGATTTGCCGGAACCGTTCGGCCCCACCACTGCGGAAATTCCTTTTTCAAATTCCAGAGTTGTTTTGCGGGCGAAAGACTTAAAGCCCGAAATTTCAATTTTTTTTAGATACATATTATTTGTTCCACCCTTTCGCTTTCAGCGCTTCTTGCGCCGCTTCTCTCTGCGCGTCCTGCTTGCTTCGGCCCTCGCCCTGCGCTATCAGATCTTTTTCCAAATATACTCCGACAATAAAATGCTTGTCGTGGTCCGGCCCCCATTCTTTGAGCGCTTTATATGTCGGAGTGATTCCGGCGCGCTCCTGGGATTCTTCTTGAAATCTGCTTTTGGGGTCTTCATAAAGTTTCTGCTCCAAAATGTCGGGGAGCTCTTTGGTAATATTTTTTTCCACGAATTTTTTTGCAGTTTTGTATCCGCGATCCAGATAAATCGCGCCGATCACCGCTTCAATCGCGTTGGCTATCAAACACTGTCTTGCTCTGCCGATGTCTTTCGTCTCACCCTTGCTCATCAGCAAGTATTTTTCCAATTCAAAATTTCGGGCGATTTTCGCCATCATAATGCTGTTCACTAGCGAGGCCCTGAAATTGGTAAGCTCGCCTTCGGGATTGGGATAGTTTTGATATAAATATTCCGTGACCGCAAGCTCAAGCACTGCGTCGCCCAGAAACTCCAGCCGCTCGTTGTGCGGCAAAGCAAAGCTTGGGTTTTCGTTTAAATACGAGCGATGCACCAGCGCCTGCCGCAGCAGTTCTTTGTTTTTAAATTTGATTTTTAGCGTCTTTTCCAGTTTTGATAAATCTTCCGGCATAAGTAATTATAAATGACTAATTAATCTAATTCCTAATTGACCTAATCAAATCCCAAATTCGTAAAAGTACAAATTACAAACCACAAATTACAAACAAAACACAATTAACAAATCATGATTTATAGATTGTTTGTGTTTTGGAATTTGTTTGGAATTTGGTTATTGTGATTTGTGATTTTAAAGTTATTGGGTATTGATTAGAAATTAGAAATTTAATACAATATTAATCCTCCAAACATCCTCGCTAATGACAAAACAGATTATTTATACTCCAAAATAATTCTATTATTTCCCTTTTTCCCTTTTTCCAAAAGAGTTCTGTATATTGTTCCAAGCACCCCGTTAACGAATTTTCCAGACGATTCTCCGCCAAATGTTTTCGCCAACTCTATCGCTTCATTGATCGCGACTTTTGGCGGAACTTCTTTTTTATCGCCATAATCCAATTCATACACGCCGAGGCGAAGAACATTTCTGTCAACCAAAGTAATTTGCTTTAATGGCCAGTTTGTGGCGGCCGCGGCAATTATTTTGTCTATATCTTTTTTATGTTCTTTTACGCCCTCAGACAGCATCTTAATAAAATTAGTGTCGTCAAGGCCGTCCGCCAATTCTTTAATATTGTCTTCCAGTATTTTTTTAAAAAAGCTTTCGCTTTTGGTGTTTACGGACGCGGGATAATTTTTAGCGTCAAGAGAATTATAAAAATCCCACTCATAGAGCGTTTGCAAAGCGATTGATCGGGAAAGGTGGCGAGAAGACATGGTTTATAAATGACCAATTGACCTAATTTCTAATTAACCTAATCAAATCCCAAATTGGTAAAATTCCAAATTACAAACCACAAATTACAAACAAAACACAATTAACAAATCATGATTTATAGATTGTTTGTGTTTTGGAATTTGTTTGGAATTTGGTTATTGTGATTTGTGTTTTTAAAGTCATTGGGTATTGATTAGAAATTAGAAATTTATCTTAGTGCTTTAGTGTTTGCGCTTATCCGCTTTTGCTTTTGCTTTTTCCGCCCTTGAAACGATTTTAAGCGCTTCTTTTCCGGCGTAAGTTCCGCAAACCGCGCACATATGGTGCGGCAAAATCGCGGAGCCGCATTTCGGGCATTTTACGAGTTTGATGGCGCCCAAAGCGTGATGACTTCTTCGTTTTCCCGTTCTGCCTCTCGTGTGGCGTTGTTTAGGTGTACCCATAGTTTTTTAAAATGTCAAAATTCAAAGCTCAAATGTCAAATCAATGCCAAATGCTCAAATGTCAAATTATTTAGTCGTTTGGATTTTGGGCTTGATTTGGAATAATTTGCCTGCCCGCCAATTGCCATTAACTTTGTTTAATAATTTTGACTTTCTCCGATTAGCTAAAGAAATGAAATATTGAAATTGTGTGATAGGCTTTGGCAGGCGGGGATTTTGAAATTCGGATTTAACTTATTATTTCTTGTTTAAATTTATTTATTTCTTCCTCAATAATTGAAGCATAATTAGGCAGTTTTTGGGATAAAAATTGATTTGCCCCAATCTCGTCATTATCGGCCAATTTCAGATACTCGTCAAGAGCGGCTTCGGGCAATAATTTTACCACGCGCAAAGCAATTCTCTCCTGAATAATTTTCGCCATCCGCATCAGCAAGTCCGCCTGCTTATCAATTGAAAGCCCAGCAAGACCAAGTTTTGTTATTATATTTTCTTGTAAAATTGTGGTCATAAAATTAATTTGATTATTAGTGTGATTAAACATTTTACCAGATTATTTTTTTAACTCTTGTTGCCGTACAGCCATTCTACATTTTCTTTTTTTCCTTTTTCAACATAATCTTCTTTTGCAAAATCTTTTCCATATATAAGCTCCTCTAAAGAATATCTAAAGGGGGTTCCCAAAAACTCTTCTTTCTCCCGTGACATACAGTATTCAACCGTTAAATCAATCATATCTGTTTTTTCTTTTTTGGATAATTTATCAAGCTCCGGCCTAATTTTTGAATCAAAATTTGTTCTATCGGGATAAAGAAAGTGGTGCCGCAAATTTTCTAAATATTCAAAAATTTCTTTGCCAGTTTTTTTGCCTTCCTTAAGCTGTCCGACAAAAGTCTTGACCTCTGTTGCTTTTTTATCAAACCTATCTTCCGTTTTATTTTTATCTTTTTTAATTTCTTCTTTTTCTTCCGCTTCCGCCATTTGCGGAAATTCTTCAATATCTTCTTTTAAAACATCTAAAATATTAATGCTCTTGTCTTGATCGTTAAACCCCATATCTATGGTAATTTTTTTTCTTTTCTCCCCTTTTTCTTCTATAAATAAAGTAATTTTTGCCGTATTATTTTCTATGCTTTTGCTAATCTGAAATTTTTTTATGTCATTAAAGTAATCTTCAGGCAAAGAATTTTTAAAATCATTATAAATTTTCATATACAGAGTAAAAAACGCAAGCCACTTTCCCTCACCGCCTTTTCCCAAAAATAATTTTACTTCCTCATATTCTTCGTCGGTTAATTTATACATTTTTTTATCTTTTTTCACCTCTACACTTGGGCTAATAATATCAATCTTATTATCTTCTGCGGTTTGACGCATTTCACTTATTTCTTCAGGTGTTAGCTCTTTTGCGCTGCCAGAACCTTCTATTACATCAATTTTATCATCATCTTTTCTCGTTCTTTCTTGTATTATTTGCGGCTCCTTGATTTTTACTTCAGCTGATGTTTCACCAACCGCAGATTCCTTTTCATTTTTCATTATATTTAAAATATCTTTCATATTTTGACGAAAACCTTCTTTGAGTTTGGCGCTATAAATTCCCGAAGCAATACCAGCGCCTCCTAAAGCGCCAGCGATTAAATTACTGGTACCGCCTAAAGCTGGGATTCCCCAACCATAAGACACACCTAACCAAGCGCCAACCAATGATCCCCCGCTAGTAGCAACAGTAGCGGTCCCTAATAAACCTACACCAATAGCAAATTTAACCTTAGGATTTGTTAAAAACTTTTTAATTTTTTCCCATTTTCCAGCGTCCTTCTCGGGAAGCTCGTTTATTTTTTCCCTAAGAGCATTTTTCGCATTTTTCATGAACAATTCTGTTTTTTCAAGATTTTCTTTTAATTTGACATTTTCTTTTTCCAATTCGTCGATCTTCTTTTTCTGCCATGCTTCACTATCACGCAAATTGTCTGTAATATTTTGTTCTTCGCTTTCTTTTTTCGGTTCCGGCCGTTCTTTCAAATCCGCTGTAGCACTGTCCTTCTTGGCGCTATCCTCTTTATCTTTTTCTTCGCCAAATTGCCGCTTGTAAGATTCCCCAAACTCCTCTTTTTCTTTTAACTTGCCGGCTCTCTTTTCTTTTTCAGCATATTCTTCTTTCCGAAGTTTTTCCAACCTGTCCCTTTCTTTTTTTGACGCTTTTTCACGCGTTTTAAATTCGGAATTATATGAATCCGTCGCTTTTTCTTGTTCCTCCCTTAATTCACTTTCTTTATTAACCTTTGAATACACATCAATGGAGTTTTTTTCAAGCTCCTTTTCATAATCTTCAGAACTCATTTCCCTCTTTTTTTCTGGCATATTTTTTAAATTTAATGGATTAGAATTATCTTTTTGATAAATTTCGCCAGGTTTTTTTATTTCTTCTTCAATTATTTGTTCGCCAAGTTCTTTTTTCGCCCCCATTTCAACATCTTCGGCTTTTTCGCCAGCCGATTCAATTTCTTCTTGCCGTTCTCTATTTTTTTTCAATTTCTTGATAATTTCTTCTTTCTCCCCCGACAAGGGTTCTTTCGGATGGCTTTTGGGCAAATGTTGAATTTTTTCCACCAAATCGCTTTCTTCTTTTTTTAATTGTTCAATATTATTATCCTCCTGCTCCGCTTGAACAATTTTTTCTTGTTTTATTTCCGATTCTTCCATAATATCATCCGGCTTTAATTTTATAATATCGCGGCGTTCTTTCCACCATGCCGATTCTTTATTTATTTTGCTTTTGCCGCTATTGTCAGTGATTACAGTCTTTTCTTTTAGTTTTTCTGTTTTGACTTTTTCTCCAAGTTTATTCTTTCGTTTCTTATTTTCGTTACGCACAACATTCTCCGCTTCTAATTCTTCTAAGTTAGCAGTTAATTTATTCAATTCCCCTTCTAATTGTTTTTTTCTGCCCCTCCCAATACCTTTTCTATTTTTTTCTTGCCTGATCGTTTCAATTCTTTCATTTATTTCTCCAATTTTATTTTCTAATTCAATTTTTTGGACATCAATACCACCTTCTTCTTGGGATTTATTATTTATTATCATTTCCCCAACTCCCGCTTCATTAAAATTTCTAGGCATAAATATAGTTTAATCAATAAAATTAAAATTATTTTGTCCCTCTACCTACTTTAACCTATCACAAAATCAATTTTTTGTCAAAATCAATAATTTATTGTAATAGTTTATCATCTTGTAAAAAATCAATAATCTGCCGATGTTGTACTCCTTGATAATCGCTTCCTGCTAATTTATCCATAGAAACAACAATTTTTGGATAATTATCTGATATAGCTAATAAATTACCAAACTCGCGGTCTCTGGTCGCTTTGTCACCAATCAAATAAGCCACTTGAACATATATTTTCCGCCCATCTTTTTCCGCGACAAAATCAATTTCTTTGCCTTCTATTTGGCCAATATAAATTTTAAACCCCAAACGCGATAAATGCAAGAATACTAAATTTTCCAGCATCTGTCCAATCTCTGCAATTTTATAGCCGACCAATGAATTTCTTAAACCCAAATCTTCCCAATAATATTTCTCATTAATTTCAAAAATTTTCTTGCCCCTAATGTTCACTCTATTAACTTCATGAATGATAAAGCTGGAAGATAAATACGACAAATAATTTAATGCTATATTGGGCGTTGTTTTTATTTTTTGTGATTTTAAAAAATCGCTGATACGGTTTGCGGATACGAGTGAACCGATATTATCCGCTAAATATTCCAAAAGTCGATTAAGAAAATTAATATTTCTAATCTTAAACCGGGCTACTACGTCTTTTAAAATAATGGTGTTATAAATGCTTTGCAAATAACTATAAACAATTTCATCGGTCATCTCTAAATTGGACAGAAATGGCAATCCGCCATAACGAATATATTTTAATAAAGAATCCTCGCCGGTTTTTAACTTATGAAACTGCAAAAATTCCGAATAAGAAAGAGTATGAATCGAAATTTCGATATAACGGCCGGATAAACCGGTGGCAATCTCCGACGAAAGCAATCGCGCATTGCTGCCGGTACAGTAAATATCAAAAGTTTTTTTAGCGAACAGGTGCCGTAGTGCTTTTTCAAAATTTTCTATATCTTGAATTTCATCAACAAATAAATAATTTTTAACTCCTTTTACCGCGCGTTTTTCAGCATAAATAATTAAATCTCGATAGTCGACAATGAAGTCATATTCATTCTCTTCTTTATTGATATAAATAATATTAGCCTTATTATCTTTATTCTTTATCAAATCCATTAACTGCAGTAAAATATAGCTTTTACCGATACGGCGCTGGCCAATAAGCACTTTAATCAAATCAACTCCGATAAAAGGAATGATTTTATTAAGATAATATGGACGCTTTTGATACATTTTATTCATAGTTAAAACTAATGATGATTTATTGTTATATTTTAAGTATACTTAAAACTCATTAAAAGTCAAGCTTTTAATCGGCTCGAAACTCCTGCGGTGAATCGGGCAGGGGCCGTGTTTTTCAATCATCTTGAAATGAAGTTTTGTGCCGTAACCCTTATGCTTGTCAAAAAAATAGTCCGGATATTTTTTGTGATACTTAAGCATCATTTTATCCCTTGTCACCTTGGCAATGATTGAAGCGGCGGCAATGGAAATTATTTTCTCGTCGCCTCTCGGCACGGCTTTTTGGTTTAGGTCAATCTGTTCCAAAATAAAATTACCGTCTATCAATAAAAAGTCCGGTTTATCTCGCTGAAGCATTGCAGAAGCGGACTCGCCTCGATTCGCTCGAGTCAAAGCGGACTTATCTGCCAGCTCGCCTTGATGAAGCTTGGGCGAAGCGGGTCGGCGGGCCAGGTTTTCCAGCGCTTTTAGCATTGCCAATTTAGTCGCTTCCAAAATGTTTATTTTGTCAATTATTTTCTCGGAGACAATACCTATGCCGAATTTAACATCCTCATTTTCTGTTAAAATTTTATGCCACTTCTCGCGCTGTTTCGCGCTTAATTTTTTTGAATCTTTAAGTTTTTTGAATTTTTCCGCGGCAAAATTTTTAGAATTATTTATTGTTAGCGCGCAAGCCACTACCGGACCGGCCAAAGGACCTCTTCCAACTTCATCAATGCCGCAAATCCGGCTGAATCCGGATTTTATCAGTTTGTTTTCATAATCAAAATTGGGGTTTAACATGATCCATAATTTATTTAGACTTTTGCCTTTTATATGCCGCAGTAATTTTCTCTATCAATTTATTTGGTTTAACTTCATATTTTTTAAACTCTTTTATATTATCGTGATTTAAATGAAGCTGTCCTTCGCCAGTATTGCCGCGGTGCTGGCCTTTTGAATAATATTTATTTTTCTCCACCTCTTTTGAGGCAAATACCCAATATTTAATCGTATCCCGCCAAACAGCAACCCAAACAAAAACATCGCAATGCTTCGGCTTAATTTGCTGAAAATTCATATCAAACAGCTTTTTTGATTCCCAAGCAAGGGCTTTTACAAAAAGGGGCTCATCGCTTTTAGCGTCAACAGCTCTTGATGCTTTTATTTTTATTCTAATATGATTTTTTTTATAATTGTACCTTGGATTACGAAATACATAGCTTTCTATTTTTAAATCATAGCAATAATTTATTTATTAGTCAACCCGCAGAAAATCCCGTAGAAAATTTTTTAACTTTTTCTAATCATTATTAACTGCTATGATGCTCTGTAGCATCATAGCAGTTAACTTTTTTCAATATATTATCATAGTGTAAAGATAAAAAAATAAATTTTGGTTATCAATTAAAAGCTTTTTCGGGTAAATTAAAAACTTCCGCAAACCAGTTGCGGAAGTTTTTGTAACGCGCCTATCTTAAATTCTTGCGGCGTTCCCTTTGGATAAAATAATATATTACGCCGCCGATAATCAGTATAATCAATATTCCCATAAAGAAGCTGACCCAAATGCTTCCGGTTCCAAGAGTTATGATGCCGCTGATTGCCGCCAAGAACAAAGATTGTTTCGGCGGCTGTTCGGTTGACGCCGTCTGGGTTGATGGGGTTGGTGTCGGCGCTGAAACTGAAGGCTGTTCAGTCGGCGTCGGTTCGCCTAACGGCGCCGGGGTTGGAGATAAAACTGCGGGTTGCGTGCTTGGTGTCGGACTTGCTGATGGATTGGGTTTGGGCGCGGTTATAGTCACGAAAACATTGCCAGACGCGCCGCTTAAAGCATTTTGATTATTTGCGTCAAGAGCCAGGGAAGAATTTCCTATCGCAATAGTTCCGCTTCCGGATTTTTTGGTCAAAAACGAAACAGTGCCGAAATTTGCGGCGCCTGAAATGCCGCCCGGATATCCCGCGGTTTTAATCAAAACTCCGTTCTCATTATCAATCAAATCATATCCGGACTGCGAAAGAGGCATCCAGCTTGTGCCGAAATTAAATGATTTTACCTCAAGCAAATCCGGGGGGTATTTCAGTTCAATTTTTACGGTATAATTGCTCGCGCCTTGAGGATTTATCGCAATTACCGCATTGAATCTTTGCCCGGCTTTAACATTAACGCTCGCGGGCGAAAGCGATACACTGGTAGCCGCCAGCGCAGGCATTGCCAGAACCGACACACCAAACATTGCTAATATAACTGTAAATAGCGTTTTTTTCACCCCGTTAGACATTTTTTGTTTATTTATAATATTTTTCATAATTGATTATTTTGTTTTTTATAATACCTCGCTAAACATATTATTAAATAGATGTCTAAACGGGGTCATACAATTTATTTTGTCCAATTAATCATTAGGGAATTAAAATCAAAAATATCAACTTTGCCGTCGCCATCAAAATCAGCGACATTACCAGTTCCGGTTTTACCCCAGTTGACCATCAATGAATTGAAGTCCAAAACGTCAATTTTATTGTCTTTATTGGCGTCAACTTTTTGAGCCGCAGGACTTAGGGCGGGCAAAGGAGTCGGAGTGGGGCTGGGAGTTGTTGACGTAGAAGCTGGCTGCGCTCCTCCGCCTCCGCCGCTGGTGCCACCTCCGCTGCTTCCGCCTGTCGGCGTTGGAGATGGTGTCGGGGTTGCTGTCGGGGCTACGAGAGTATCAAGATTGAGATTTGTATAGCCACCATTTACAAACACCTCCGTTTTCCCGGTATCCACTGTTCCAATAAAGAATTTCAGAGTTGAACCAGCCCTATTACTATCCGCATCAGTAATTAACAACAAATTTGGGTTATATCCATATCTTCCATTACTGATTGGAACAGTTGCCACTTGGGTTGCTCCAATCTTAACAATCACATTACCACTACTAATAGCCGTTCCATTGGTATAGGTTGCATTGCCGTAAAACTGATGCGGAATACCGGGTGCGGCCAAAGCCGATAGAGGAATGACCAATGCCAGCGCGAAAACTAAAATTAGATTAAATCGTTTCATAGATTTATTCTTGGTTCAATAATTAGATAGGATCAGCGTTACCCATCGTGTACGATTTGTCAGCATTTAGCCAAATCCAGAAGCCTTCACCCGGCTTTAATGAAGTAGTGCCGGTTAATGTTGTTATCTGTTTATTGGTATTGTCATAACCAAGCAATATTGTCCAAGCAGTATTTAGATTATTATAAAGCGCGTTTGTAGCTAAAACATTTGTAGTGCTTGGCTTTTGATAATAACCAATTAAATTCCACCCTTCTTTTAATTTTCTGGACGGAGGAGTGTTGTTGCCCTCAAGCAATAGATTACCGGCGCCTGTCAAATTAGTGGAGCTGTCGCTGGTATAATTTATCCAATAGCCATAGCCGGCTGTCATACTCGTCAAATCACTGGTCTCAATTCCGTCCGGATGATAAACCGACCAGTGATCGCTTAATGCATCATAAGCCCAGACAGTCAGAATACTGGAAGCTGTACTTCCTAAGACAGTGGCTATTGTCGTGCTATTAGGCACAATTGGCAAAGAAATTAAGTTCCATCCTTTAGTTAGTGGAATTGAGTAACTGGCAGAGGTGGTAAATGACCAGTGAGTTTCAGCTAACGCGTTACCGGCGGTATCTCTAATGGTGGCTAACAGAGTTATGGTGTATGTGGAATTATTCTCAAGGGTGACAGACGGATGAATTGTAGCGGTATGAGTTGTTGAATTAAAATCAGTAACCGAGGTGGAAACCTCAACAATTCCCTTTTTAAGAGTTAAATTTGCCGAGGCAATAATAACATTCTCGCTAAAGGTTATCGTAGCATTTGCATTCGGGTCAATTCCTACAGCATTTTCTGAAGGAGATTTGGCGGTAACTGTGGGCACAACCGTATCCGAAGTGCGAGTTAATGTGTTTGATGCCGTATTGTTGTTTCCGGCCGCATCAACAGCTTTGTCAGCCAATACCTGAATGGTTACGGCAACACTAGCTCCGTCTGTCGGATTAACATTGAAAGTGTATGTATTGCCATCTATGGTTACAAAGTTTTCAACCGCGCCGTATCCAACGGTAATATCCGTATTATCAAATCCAGTCACATTCTCACTAAATTCAGCTGTTACAGCAATCAAACCGTTTGTTGGATTGGCAGTTGCAGATGCGAGAATAATTGAAGGTTTTTTGGTTTCAACCGTGTAATTCGCGGAATTTGTTGAACTTGCGGGAGCATTTCCGGACGGATCAGTCCAACCGGCGCCGACAGTAAGGACATTTTCTGCATCTTCAATGTCTGCTGTTGGGGTAAGCGTGGCAGTAAATACTAACGGGTCTCCCGTTACGCTGATTGCTCCGATAGCTCCCTTTTCAACAGTTACATCTGACGCATCAAATCCTGTCGGAATCTCCGAAAAGGTAAATGTTACGGTTGCGGTTTCTCCGGCTTTAAGAGCGTAATCGTTAAGTTCTACGGTAACTGTGGGACGAATTGTATCAATTGCATAATTGGCCGAGCTTGTCGTACCGGCTCCGGAATTTCCGGCAAGATCCGCCACTCCGTCTTTGGTAACAGTGATTACGTTGGTAGCATCTGTAATGCCATTAGTTGGAGTAAAAGTGGCAGTCCAGGTTATGCCGCCATCTACGGAAGACACGGCAGTTAATGTGCCGTTTTCAATTGTTGTTATGTCGTCATTTGTAAATCCGGTTACTGCTTCGCTGAAGGTGATTGTTACGAGAGATATTTCGCCGACTTTAAGAGCAGTATCGGCAAGGACGATGCTAACAACATCGGGTGCAACCGTATCCGAAGTATATGCGAGTTGATTAGATGCCGTGTTGTTGTTTCCGGCGGCATCAGTAGCTTTGTCAGCCAGTACCTGAATGGTTACGGCAATATTAGCTCCGTCTGTCGGATTAACATTAAAAGTGTAGGAATTGCCATCTACGGCGACAAAGGTTTCAACCGCGCCGTTTACTACGGTAATGT